>OGTC01000241.1_pt1 | contig 25231 bp, 27 predicted proteins | sample 1574531 | NCBI WGS metagenome assembly OGTC01 (sample SAMN03295859, study PRJEB24534) | human gut metagenome | isolation source: fecal sample 2 from infant 9 | host: Homo sapiens | place: USA: Pittsburgh, PA | collected 2014-07 | reverse complement strand
TACAGAACTAAATCCTTTGGATAAATTAATTGTCTAACTTTTTGGGGTCAGTACAAATCCCAACCTTTTTTTATTTGTTTGAAAAGTAGGGCTGACTACTGAGTCGTTGAAGGAGTGGTCGACCGATAAAACTGATTGCAATGATTTTCCCAAGGTCTGGTAGGATGAAAGGAATCACACCGACAGCCAGTGCTTTATCCAAAGGCATACCAGCAAGGAAGTGGAGACTGAGAATACCACCGACGAAAACAAGTGAGTCCCCCAAGAGATTTGATAGGAAAATACGTACAACACCACTATTCGTGTGAACTAGATAGGAAGCAAGTCCTGCATAGACAAGGTCAAACCAAAGATAACCAGCGCTTGGTCCAACTAAAACATGGAAACCAGCTCCACCACTAGCAAAAACGGGAAGTCCAATAGCACCAAGCAAAAGATAAAGTCCTACAGAGAGAACAGCTTCCCTTGGTCTAAAAACAGTAGCAATGAGACCAATAGCAAAGTTTTGCAGAGTAAACGGAACAGGTCCGATAGGGATAGTAATTTGTGCTAGAACTGCAATGAGTGCAGCACCGATAGCTGGGACAGTATAGATATAAGCTTTTTTCAAAACAGTTAACCTCTTTTCACTTTTATAGTAACTATTATACTGGACTCTTTAGGAAAGTCAACTTATTTTTATAAAAAGGGTAACAAATATGTAACAGCCAATTTTAATTAAAAAAAAGACCTATAAGGTCTTTTATATTGGTTTAACGCATAGTTACAAATTCTTCCGAACCAGTTGGATGGATAGCGACAGTTGCATCAAAGTCAGCTTTTGTAGCGCCCATCTTGATAGCAACTGCAAAACCTTGAATCATTTCGTCAACACCGTAGCCGATACCATGAAGTCCAACTACCTTTTCGTCTGCACCAGCTGTAACGAGTTTGAAGCTCGCTTCTTGACGGTGTCTAGTGACTGCAGAATACATAGAAGCAAATTTTGAAGTATAAACTTTAATGTTTTCTTGCCCATACTCTTTGATAGCTTCTTCCTCAGTTAGACCAACAGTTCCGATAGCAGGGTGTGAGAAGACTACAGTTGGGATAGTAGTGTAGTCCATTTTAGCATTGGTTTTACCGTTGAAAAGTCTCTCGGATAGAGTGCGGCCAGCCTTGATAGCGACGGGAGTTAGTTCTTTTTCACCTGTGACATCTCCAAGTGCGTAGATACCTTCAACAACAGTGTTCTGGTATTCGTCAACCTGGATAAAGCCTCGTTCATTGAGAGTAACACCTGCTTTTTCCAGATTGAGTCCTTCAACGTTTGGACGGCGACCTGTTGCCCAGATAACTTGACTAGCAGTATGAGTACTCCCATCTTCAAAATGAATCCTAATGCCTTCTTCTGTTTTTTCAAGTTTAGCAGGAACCTTATGGGTGTGGAGGTTTAGTCCAGTATTTTCCATTTCTTGAACTAGACTTTCAACAATATAACTATCAAATCCACGTAGCGGACGTTCACGACGGACAAATAAATCTGTCTGAACACCAAGTGTATGGAGTACACCAGCCAGTTCGACAGCAATGTAACCAGCACCTAGAATGGCTACTGATTCGGGCAACTCTTCCCAAGCAAAGACATCATCAGAACTACCCCCTAGTTCAGCCCCAGGGATAGTAGGGATATTCGGGTGAGCACCAGTTGCAATCACGATATGCTTAGCACGGATCAACTCACCATTGACACTGACTGTATGAGCGTCAACGAACTCGGCACGTCCTTCAATCAAATCAACTCCATTACGCTTGAAGCTTCCATCGTAAGAAGAACGAGCACGGTCAATATAAGATTCACGATTCTTACGAAGAGTTGCATAATCAAATTCGTTCCTAGTATTTGTGAATCCATAGTCAGGTCCATATTTGTGGATACTCTCTGCGATTTGAGCTCCGTACCACATGATTTTTTTAGGGACACAGCCAAGGTTGACACAAGTTCCACCTAATTTCTTTTCCTCAATAACTGCCGCCTTAGCACCATGTTCCCCAGCACGATTCATGGTAGCAATTCCCCCGCTACCTCCTCCGATGGCGATAATATCATATTCCCTCATAGAAAGCTCCTTTAGTTATTTTCTAGTCATATTCTATCTTTTTTTAGAAGTCAATGCAAAAATCTGCTACGTAGAAAAGCTAGAAGAAGGCTTGAAATCAGATTCTGCAAGTTGTTTTTGAAGTGAGTGAAGTAGGAAAGTATCATCGTCGTTACACATCATTCTGCCCTTGTGATTCACACTAGGTGGTAGCCTATCATAGCTAACAGATAGGAAGAATAAGATGGACACTGGTTTATCTTGATTTGTAAGGATTTCCATTTCGAAAATCACTAAAAATATGGTATAATGAGGTGTTATAAAAACAGGTTTCATTTGCCTGGAAAGGAAATATTATGTCTGAAAAGAATTTTTATATTACAACGCCGATTTACTATCCATCTGGTAAACTTCATATCGGTTCTGCCTACACTACCATCGCTTGTGATGTTCTAGCTCGTTACAAACGCCTGATGGGCTACGATGTCTTTTATTTGACTGGTCTTGATGAGCATGGCCAAAAGATTCAACAAAAAGCAAAAGAAGCTGGCATCACTCCTCAAGCCTATGTTGATGGCATGGCAGTTGGTGTTAAAGAACTCTGGCAATTACTGGATATCTCATATGATAAATTTATCCGTACCACAGACGATTACCATGAAAAAGTGGTAGCGCAAATTTTTGAACGCTTGCTTGCTCAAGATGACATCTACCTAGGTGAATACTCTGGCTGGTACTCAGTTTCAGATGAGGAATTCTTTACAGAAAGCCAGCTTGCGGAAGTTTTCCGTGACGAAGCTGGAAATGTAACGGGCGGTATCGCTCCATCGGGCCACGAAGTGGAGTGGGTTTCAGAAGAGTCTTATTTCCTTCGCCTCAGCAAATACCAAGACCGTTTGGTCGAATTTTTCAAATCACATCCTGACTTCATCACTCCAGATGGTCGCCTTAATGAAATGTTGCGTAACTTCATTGAGCCAGGTTTGGAAGACTTAGCAGTATCTCGTACAACCTTTACCTGGGGAGTACAAGTTCCATCCAATCCTAGACACGTTGTCTACGTTTGGTTTGATGCCCTTCTCAACTATGTGACGGCTCTTGGTTATGGCCAAGAAGATCATGAAAACTTTGACAAATTCTGGAACGGAACCGTCTTCCACATGGTCGGAAAAGACATCCTTCGTTTCCACTCCATCTACTGGCCAATCCTTCTCATGATGTTAGATATCAAATTGCCAGAACGTTTGATTGGCCATGGTTGGTTTGTCATGAAAGACGGTAAGATGTCTAAGTCTAAAGGAAATGTCATCTATCCAGAGATGTTGGTAGAACGTTACGGACTTGATCCCCTTCGTTACTACCTCATGCGTAGCCTTCCAGTCGGTTCAGACGGAACCTTCACTCCAGAGGACTATGTAGGACGTATCAACTATGAATTAGCTAATGACCTTGGAAACCTCCTCAACCGTACGGTTTCAATGATTAATAAGTACTTTGATGGTCAAATCCCTGCCTATGTAGAAGGTGTGACAGACTTTGACAATGAACTTGCTCAAGTAGCTGAACAATCAATCGCTGACTACCATACCTACATGGAAGCAGTTAACTATCCACGCGCGCTTGAATCAGTCTGGACTCTTATCTCACGTACTAATAAATACATCGATGAAACAGCTCCATGGGTACTGGCTAAGGATGAAGCTCTTCGTGACCAATTGGCAAGTGTGATGAGTCACTTGGCAGCTAGCCTTCGTGTCGTAGCTCACTTGATTGAGCCATTTATGATGGAAACCAGTCGTGCAGTCTTGACTCAACTTGGTCTCGCAGAAGTTTCTAGCCTTGAGAACTTGAGTTTGGCTGATTTCCCTGCAAGTGTAACAGTAGTTGCCAAAGGAACACCAATCTTCCCACGTCTGGATATGGAAGAAGAAATCGCCTATATCAAGGAACAAATGGAAGGCAACAAGCCAGCCGTTGAGAAAGAATGGAATCCAGATGAAGTCGAACTCAAACTTAACAAGGATGAAATCAAGTTTGAAGACTTTGATAAGGTTGAAATTCGTGTTGCTGAAGTCAAAGAAGTTTCTAAAGTGGAAGGTTCTGATAAGTTGCTTCAATTCCGCTTGGATGCTGGAGATGGTGAAGATCGTCAAATCCTTTCTGGTATTGCAAAATACTATCCAAACGAACAAGAATTGGTCGGCAAGAAAGTACAAATCGTTGCCAACCTCAAACCACGTAAAATGATGAAAAAATATGTCAGCCAAGGGATGATCCTCTCAGCTGAACATGATGGCAAATTAACCCTTCTCACAGTTGATCAAGCTGTACCAAACGGAAGTGTGATTGGATAAAATAAAAAGGACCAGTTTGAACTGGTTCTTTACTTTTGTGAGATGTCAGTTGATAAAAGTGCCATTCTCTTTTATAATGAAGAAAAACGGAGGAATTGCCATGAAATACATTCCATTTGGTCAAGAGAAAAAAGAACTGTCAGAAATTGTCCTAGGCATGATGCGAATCAGTGACAAATCGGTCAAAGAAGTTGAGGAGTTGGTTGAAACAGCCTTATCTGCAGGAATCAATGCCTTTGACTTGGCAGATATCTATGGTGGAGGTCGTTGCGAAGAATTACTGGGACAGGTCTTGAAAGATCGTCCGGATCTGCGAGAAAAGATGTGGATCCAGTCCAAGTGTGGCATTCGCATAGAAGAATTTACCTATTTTGATTTTTCAAAAGATTACATTTTAGAATCAGTAGACGGGATTCTAAAAAGATTGCAGGTTGATTATCTGGATAGCTTGCTTCTCCATCGCCCAGATGCTTTGATGGAAGTTGATCAAGTAGCAGAGGCCTTCGATATCCTTCACAAATCGGGTAAGGTTCGAGACTTTGGTGTGTCCAATCAAAATCCTATGATGATGGAATTACTGAAGAAAGAAGTCAAACAACCTCTATCTATCAATCAGCTACAACTAAGTGCAGCTTTCACGCCAGGTTTTGAAGCAGGATTCCAGGTCAATATGGAAGGGGACAAGGCAGCTGTGCGTGATAGTAGTGTCTTTGAATACTGCAAACTGAATGATATGGTCATTCAGGCATGGTCAGTTTTGCAGTTTGGGTATTTTAAGGGTAATTTTGTTGGCAATGAGCAATTCCAACAACTGAATCAAGTTCTAAACCGACTAGCCTTAAAATACGATGTGAGTCCTTCAGCTATTGCTATCGCTTGGGTGTTACGCTATCCAGCTAAGATGCAAGCGGTGGTAGGGACAACAAACCCAAAACACTTGCTAGAAGCGAGCCAAGCAAGTAACTTAACTCTAACACGAAAAGAATGGTACGAGATTTACCTAGCAGCAGGAAATGATTTGCCTTAAAAATTAAAACGAAATCCATTCAAGAACGAGATTTTATCTCGCTCTTTTTGTTTAAAAAAATTTATATAATTGTTTGAAAACGCAAACTATAAATGATAAAATGGTGTAAAATAACAATATAATAAATATTTTAATAAAGTAGGAGTATTTAGAATGAGAAAAATAGTTTTGACTTCTGTTGTTTTGCTCTCTCTATTGACATCAGTCGGTTGCTCGAAACATAAGGAAAAGGCGAAAGTAGCTGAGCCTGTTACGACTGAACAGACTACGCAAGATAATACAAAGCTATACAAGGAAGCTGGTTTACTTACTTTTAAAAACGAAAAGCAGCTGGAACTCGGGGAACTTGATACGAAATCTCGCGCAACTTATGCTCATATTCAATTAAAAGATAGTGATGAGCCCAAAAAGAAACGGGAACCAAAGCTAAAGTTTGACCCAGTTGGATGGCATAACTATAAATTTTACTATGGTGATGGTACGAAGGAAGCCTGGTTAATGAATCGTGGTCATTTAGTTGGTTATCAATTTAGCGGACTTAACGATGAAGGTCGCAATCTAGTTCCTATGACAGCCTGGTTAAATACAGGTTCCTTTACTGGAACGGATGATAAGAATCAAAGTAGCATGCTTTTTTATGAAAATGGGCTAGATTCATGGCTTGCAAATCATCCCAACTATTATCTTGACTATAAGGTAACAGCGGTTTATAAGGATGATGAATTGATTCCTAGACAGATTGAACTTCAGTACGTCGGAATTGATCAGGATGGCAAGTTACTTGAGATTAAATTAGGTAGCAGTAAGGAAAAAATTGATCAGTATTCCGTAACTCATGTTGCCTTAGATAATGTTTCAGCCAATGCCGAAATCAACTATGCGGATGGTACTGCAAAGAGCACGGTTAAGTCAGCTGAAGAACGTGTTGCTGAACAAAAGGCGGCTGAGGAAAAAGCTAAGAAAGAGGCTGAAGAGAAAGAGACACAAGAAAAAGCTAAAAAAGAAGCAGAACAAAAAGCAAAGGAAGAACAGACGAAACAGGAAACTGAAGCACCAGCGGAAGAATCGCACAGCAGTAATTCAGGTGGTTACTATAGAGATAAAAATGGAAGATGGCATCGATCAAATGGGAAGTTTGCCTCTAAAAAAGAAATCCGAGAAGCTGGACTACAGTGGTAATTTAGAAATCATAAAAATAATTGTCAAAAAGCCGTTGAAAAACGGTTTTTTGTTATAATAAAATAAGAGAACTATAAAGGGGAAAATCATGACATTAGAAGAAATTTTACTAGGACTGAAAGCAAATAAGAAATACGAGCATACTGGATGGAGTTTGAAGTAGGAGAATCAAATGGAAATCAAAAAACACTTTGGTGTATACGGAATTTGCTTCGAAAATGGGAAGTTACTCTGCATTGAAAAAACGAGAGGCCCCTATCAGCATCGTTTTGATTTACCGGGTGGTAGTCAAGAACCTGGCGAGGGTTTGACAGGAACCCTCAAGAGAGAAGTTTTGGAAGAGACAGGATATTCTCTTAGCAGTTATTCAAATCCTAGAATTTATGATGTGATGGTTCAAGAAGAGGGAAAAGGCTTTTCCGTGCATCATATCATGGCCTTTTATGATATCGTACTTGATTTAGAACGCTCTCAAAAATCCCTTCCTCAGGAAGTTTTTGACGGAAGCAATGATTCAGCAAACGTCATTTGGTTGAATTTGGAAGAAATTACCGAAGAAAATGCCTCACCCTTAGTATTGAAGGCCAAGGCAGAGTTACGAGGATTTCCAGATTTAGACATGACAAGCTATAAAAATTGGGGAAGGTAAAAGAAAAAAAGGAGAACAAATGACACCTCAAGAAATGTGGAATGCCTACAAGCAAATCAACCCCTTGATCGGAGATGAAATCGACGCCTGGGCTTTTGGAGTAGAAGCCGATCTCTTGGCAGATTTGGTTATAAAAGGTGAAAAGACGGCAACTGCATCAGCCTACGATCTTTACGCAGTAGAGGACGAACCCCTTCCACAAGAAGGGACCTTTGATGTTATTTTAGACAGTAAGGATCAAGCTGTCTGTATTATTGAAATTACAAAGGTTTCCGTTCAGCCTTTTCATCAAGTGTCAGCTGATCATGCCTTCAAAGAAGGGGAAGGAGACAAATCTTTAGCCTATTGGCGTCAGGTTCATGAGGAGTTTTTCACGGAGTGGCTGGAGGAAGCAGGTCTAACGTTTACACCTGACAGCAAGGTGGTTTTAGAAGAATTTCGCAAGGTTTATCCCTTATAGTTAAAAATTAGAAAGAAAATTGGGCAAAAACCGTCCCAATCCTTCTTTCTAGCTCAAAATATGATAAAATAGGATTGTTTGAAAGAAGAGCCAATGAGCTCTGAAAAATAGAATAGGAGAAAATGATGCAAGCAGTTGAACATTTTATTCATCAATTTGTACCTGAACATTATGATTTGTTTTTAGATTTGAGTCGTGAGTCAAAGACTTTCTCAGGTAAGGTTACAATCTCTGGGCACGCTAAGAGCGACAAAATTTCTCTTCACCAAAAGAATTTGGAAATTGCTTCTGTAGAAGTAGCAGGTCAAGCTCGTCCATTTACAGTTGATCATGAGAATGAAGCCCTTCATATCGAACTCGCTGAAGCTGGTCAAGTGGAGTTGACCCTTGCTTTTTCTGGGAAGATTACTGACAATATGACTGGTATTTACCCATCTTACTACACTCTTGATGGTGAAAAGAAAGAAGTCGTATCAACTCAGTTTGAGAGCCATTTTGCTCGCGAAGCTTTCCCATGTGTGGATGAGCCAGAAGCAAAAGCAACCTTCGATCTATCTCTTCGTTTTGACCAAGCTGAAGGTGAGTTAGCCTTATCAAATATGCCTGAAATCGATGTAGACAACCGTAAGGAAACAGGTATCTGGAAGTTTGCAACAACCCCTCGCATGTCTTCTTACTTGCTTGCTTTTGTAGCAGGTGATTTGCAAGGCGTGACTGCCCACACTAAAAATGGCACGCTTGTAGGAGTATACTCTACCAAGGCGCATCCACTAACAAACCTTGATTTTTCTTTGGATATCGCTGTTCGTGCCATCGAATTTTATGAAGATTATTATGGGGTTAAATATCCAATTCCACAATCTCTTCATATCGCAATTCCAGACTTCTCTGCTGGAGCAATGGAAAACTGGGGTCTCGTCACCTACCGCGAAGTTTGCTTAATTGTAGATGAAAATTCATCAGTTGCTAGCCGCCAACAAGTTGCTCTTGTTGTAGCACACGAATTGGCTCACCAATGGTTTGGTAACCTTGTAACCATGAGATGGTGGGATGACCTTTGGCTCAATGAAAGCTTTGCCAATATGATGGAATACGTCTGTGTAAATGCGATTGAACCAAGCTGGAACATCTTTGAAGATTTCCAAACAGGTGGCGTACCAGCTGCTCTTAAACGTGATGCAACAGATGGTGTTCAATCAGTTCACGTTGAAGTGAAGCATCCTGATGAAATCAATACGCTTTTTGACGGTGCTATTGTCTATGCGAAAGGTAGCCGTCTCATGCATATGCTTCGTCGCTGGTTAGGAGATGCTGATTTTGCCAAAGGCTTGCATGCCTACTTTGAAAAACATCAGTATAGCAATACCATTGGTCGTGACCTTTGGAATGCTCTTGGTCAAGCATCAGGTCGTGATGTAGCAGCCTTTATGGATTCTTGGTTGGAACAACCTGGTTATCCAGTTCTCACTGTCAAAGTTGAAAATGATGTTTTGAAGATTTCACAAAAACAATTCTTCATTGGAGAACACGAAGACAAGAACCGTCTCTGGGTAGTACCTCTTAACAGTAACTGGAAAGGCTTGCCAGATACACTTGAAACTGAAAGTATCGAAATTCCTGGTTACGCAGCTTTGCTTGCTGAAAACAAAACAGCTCTTCGTCTTAACACTGAAAATACTGCTCATTATATTACAGATTACCAAGGTGAATTGCTTGATGCAGTCCTAGCAGACTTATCTAAACTAGATAATACAAGTAAGCTTCAAATCGTCCAAGAACGTCGTTTGTTAGCTGAAGCAGGTCAGGTTTCTTACGCAGATTTGCTTCCAGTAGTGGATCAACTTGCTAAGGAAGAATCTTACCTTGTAGTATCGGCAGTTTCTCAAGTGATTGTTGCTCTTGAACGCTTTATCGACGAAGGCACTCAAACTGAGCATGATTTCAAAGCTCTTGTTGCCAAATTATCCCATCACAATTATGAACGCCTAGGATTGGAAGCAAAAGTAGGTGAAGCAGATGAGGATGAGTTGGTTCGTCAAATGGCTGTATCAATGATGATTCGTTCAAATGACGAAGGAGCTAGTCAAGCAGCGAGCCAAATTTTCGCAGCTCATAAGGAAAATCTTACAAGCCTTCCAGCAGCGACACGAGCTCAGATTTTGATCAATGAAATCAAACATCATGAAAGTAAAGAACTTGTAGAAACTTACCTTGATCTATACACACATGCGACTGATGCTGTCTTTAAACGTCAATTAGCAGCAGCCTTGGCTTACAGTACGGATGAAGCCAATATCCAAATGTTGATTGGAACTTGGAAGGATAAATTTGTGGTGAAACCTCAAGACCTTTCTGCTTGGTATCTTCAATTCTTAGGACATGAAGCAACTCAAGAAACTGTTTGGACATGGGCTCGTGACAATTGGGAATGGATTAAGGCAGCTCTTGGTGGAGATATGAGCTTTGATAGCTTTGTCATCATTCCAGCACGTACTTTTAAAACAGCTGAACGTTTAGCTGAATACAAGGCCTTCTTTGAACCACAATTATCTGACCTTGCTTTGAGCCGTAATATTGGTATGGGTATCAAGGAAATCGCAGCTCGCGTAGACTTGATTAACCGTGAAAAAGCAGCAGTTGAAGCAGTTATTGCTCAATATGCGAAGGCATAATAGATTGATTCTATAAAAGAAAAGTAAAACTCAACTTTCTCCTTGTAAATCAAGGAAAGTTGAGTTTTTTTTAAGATAATTTTGCTATAATAGTCTTAACAAGGAGGAATTTTTGATGATCAAGATTCTATTAGTGGAAGATGACTTAAGCCTATCAAATTCTGTATTTGATTTTTTAGATGATTTTGCGGATGTCATGCAGGTTTTTGATGGAGAAGAAGGTCTTTACGAAGCAGAGAGTGGCGTTTATGACTTGATTCTTTTAGACTTGATGTTGCCCGAAAAAAATGGTTTCCAAGTCTTGAAAGAATTACGTGAAAAGGGAGTATCGACACCAGTCCTCATCATGACTGCCAAGGAAAGTATTGATGATAAGGGACACGGATTTGAACTCGGTGCGGATGATTATCTGACTAAGCCATTCTACTTGGAAGAGCTCAAGATGCGGATTCAAGCTCTTCTCAAACGCTCAGGTAAGTTTAACGAAAATACTCTTTCCTATGGTGATTTGACTGTCAATCTTTCTACCAATGAAGTTCGAGCTGACGGCACGGTGGTGGAGCTACTCGGAAAAGAATTCGAATTATTAGTTTATTTCCTCCAAAATCAAAATGTCATTTTACCTAAGACCCAAATTTTTGACCGCTTGTGGGGATTTGACAGTGATACCACTATATCGGTTGTTGAAGTTTACGTTTCAAAGGTCCGTAAGAAATTAAAGGGATCAGCCTTTGCTGAAAACCTCCAAACCTTAAGAAGTGTTGGGTATATTTTAAAACATGTTCAATAAAATTAAAAATAATTGGTATGCAGAAGATTTCAGCTACTTTATCCGAAACTTTGGAGTATTTACGCTGATTTTCTCTGCTATGACCTTGATTATTCTCCAAGTTATGCACTCCAGTCTTTATACGTCAGTGGATGAGAAGCTTTTGGCACTCAGTAATAATCCTCAGAATGTTATTCAATTAGCAGTGAATCGTGCATCAGAAAACCTAAAGGATTTAAACGGAGGAGATGTCACTTCGAATTCGGACAAAAAGGTTACAATCAGTTCCAATACGGAAGTTATTTTGTTGGATTCGAATCTCAATCAATTGGTGACTGGGAATCGCTTTTTAGGGTTAGATAAAATAACATTCAATAAAAAGGATTTAAACCATATACGCCAGCTTCATGTAATAAATAGCTATGGCCAAGATGAGGTTTACCGTGCTGTTTTGACAGAGATGAACATTGATACAGTTTCGACTAACATTAAGTATGCTGCTGTCCTGATAAATACGAGTCAGCTAGAACAGATTAGTCAAAATCACGAACAGCTAATTGTGGTAGTTATGGCGAGCTTTTGGATTCTATCTATCTTAGCTAGTCTCTATCTTGCACGTGTCAGTGTTAAACCTTTAATGGAAAGCATTCAAAAACAGAAGAGTTTTGTGGAAAATGCTAGTCATGAGCTACGTACTCCTTTAGCTGTTCTGCAAAATCGTCTGGAAACTCTTTTTAGAAAACCAGAAGCTACCATTATGGAGTCAAGCGAGAGCATTGCTTCAAGTCTGGAAGAAGTCAGAAATATGAGGTTTCTAACCACGAATCTTCTCAATCTAGCACGTAGAGATGATGGAATTAAACCTGAACTTGCAGAAGTAGAACCAGACTTCTTTAACGCAACCTTTACCAACTTTGAAATGATTGCATCCGAGAATAATCGTGTTTTTCGTTTCGAGAATCGTATTCATCGAACAATTATTACTGATAAACTTCTCCTCAAGCAATTGATGACTATTCTGTTTGACAATGCTGTCAAGTATACAGAAGAAGAAGGAGATATTTATTTTGAGATTTCAACGACAGAACGCAGTCTCTATCTAACGGTAGCAGATAATGGGATCGGTATAACTGCAGCCGATAAAAAGAAAATCTTTGATCGTTTTTATCGCGTGGATAAGGCACGTACACGGCAAAAGGGTGGTTTCGGTTTAGGCTTGTCTTTAGCTAAGCAGATCGTCGATGCCTTAAAAGGCTCTATCAGTGTGAAAGACAACAAACCTAACGGAACAATTTTTGAAGTCAAGATAGCTATCTCAACACCATCAAGACGAAAGAATAAATAAAAAAACCTTCGATAAATCGAAGGTTTTCTATTTGAATTTTTTCTTGATAATCGTTCGTTGAAATTGTAAAACTATAATGCTAAGTCCAATTGCTAAAGCAAAGGATAAAACAGTGTTCAATTTTAGCGATAAGAACATAAAACTAAAGATCGCTAAAAACACACAGAAACAAGCAATGTTTACAAAAAATAGAACTTCTTTTACACTAGCAACAGAAGTATTCTCCGTAACATAATCTTGAAACTGAGTAGTTTTAATTCTTTCTTGTTCTAACTCATACGGGTGCAGCTTTCTTGCGGGCATGTTTCTCTCCTTAACAATACATTACTATTTTATCATTTTTTTGAAGAGAGAATTGTTACAGGATTGTTACAAATTGCATAAAATACCTTTTCATTTCTCAAGAATAGCTGATTTTTTTGAAATATGGTATAATCTTACCTATGGAAAAGATTATTATTACAGCAACTGCTGAAAGTATTGAACAAGTAAAACAGCTACTCCAAGCTGGTGTCGACCGCATTTATGTCGGTGAGAAAGATTTTGGTCTTCGTTTGCCAAAGACCTTTAGTTATGAAGAACTGAGAACCATTGCTAATTTGGTTCATGATGCAGGTAAAACGTTAGTCGTAGCGGTTAATGCACTCATGCATCAAGATAAGATGGATCGTATTAAGCCTTTCCTTGATTTTTTGGAAGAAATAAAAACAGATTACATTACTGTTGGGGATGCAGGTGTTTTTTATGTGGTTAACCGTGATGGTTATAGTTTTAAAACGATTTATGACGCTTCAACCATGGTCACAAGTAGTCGTCAGATTAATTTCTGGGGTCAAAAGGCAGGAGCTTCTGAAGCTGTTTTGGCGCGTGAAATCCCATCTGCAGAACTTTTCAAAATGCCTGAAATTTTAGAAATTCCTGCTGAGGTCTTGGTATACGGTGCTAGTGTCATCCACCATTCTAAGAGACCTCTATTGCAAAATTACTATAATTTTACTCATATTCATGATGAAAAAACACGTCAACGTGATTTGTTTTTAGCAGAACCGAGTGACCCAGAGAGTCATTACTCTATTTTTGAGGATAATCACGGGACACATATCTTCGCCAACAATGACCTTGATTTGATGACCAAGTTGACAGAATTGATAGAACATGGATTTACTCACTGGAAACTGGAAGGTCTCTACACTCCAGGACAAAACTTCGTAGAAATAGCAAAACTCTTTATCCAAGCGCGTAACTTGATTCAAGAAGGTCACTTTACACATGACCAGGCCTTTATGTTGGATGAGGAAGTCCACAAATTACACCCTAAAAATCGATTTCTTGATACCGGATTTTATGACTACGACCCTGATATGGTAAAATAAAAAGATTAAGCCCGAAATAAAATGTTCGGGTTTTTCCAATATTTGGATGAATTTGAAGCGTATTCATGATATAATAAAAGAAGCTCTATTTGGAGGTATATAAGTGGAAAATCTGAAAAAACTGGCAGGTATCAAGGCGGCTGAGTTTGTCAAGGATGGGATGGTTGTCGGACTTGGAACAGGCTCCACTGCCTACTATTTTGTGGAAGAAATAGGTCGTCGCATCAAGGAAGAAGGCCTGCAGATTACAGCTGTAACGACTTCGAGTTCGACCAGTAAACAGGCTGAAGGCCTAAATATTTCGCTAAAATCTATTGATGAAGTCAATGAAGTTGATGTAACTGTAGATGGTGCGGATGAAGTCGATGGCCAGTACAATGGTATCAAAGGTGGTGGTGGTGCACTTCTCATGGAGAAAGTTGTAGCAACTCCGTCCAAAGAATACATCTGGGTTGTTGATGAAAGCAAACTAGTCGAAAAACTAGGGGCTTTTAAATTACCTGTAGAAGTGATTCAGTATGGTGCAGAACAAGTTTTTCGTCGTTTTGAGCGAGCTGGTTATAAACCGAGCTTCCGTGAAAAAGCTGGCCAACGTTTTGTGACAGATATGCAAAACTTTATCATTGATTTAGACTTGAAAGTGATTGAAGATCCAATCGGTTTTGGGAAAGAGTTAGACCATGAGGTTGGTGTCGTTGAGCACGGCTTGTTTAACCAAATGGTAGACAAGGTTATCGTAGCAGGTCAAAATGGTATTCAGATTTTAACTTCAAAAAAAGAAAAGAAATAGAAGGAGGCATTTATGTCTAAATTTAATCGTATTCACTTGGTGGTTTTGGATTCCGTAGGAATCGGTGCTGCACCAGATGCCAATAACTTTGTCAATGCAGGAGTTCCTGATGGAGCATCTGATACACTTGGACATATTTCAAAAACCGTCGGTTTGAATGTACCAAACATGGCGAAGATTGGGCTTGGAAACATTCCTCGTGAAGTGCCATTGAAGACGGTTCCTGCTGAAAGAAATCCAACTGGTTATGCAACAAAATTGCAAGAAGTTTCCCTCGGGAAAGATACCATGACTGGTCACTGGGAAATTATGGGGCTTAACATTACAGAACCTTTTGATACTTTCTGGAATGGTTTCCCAGAAGAAATTATTACGAAGATTGAAGAATTTTCAGGTCGCAAGGTTATTCGTGAAGCTAACAAACCTTACTCTGGTACAGCTGTTATTGATGACTTTGGACCACGTCAAATGGAAACTGGAGAGTTGATCATTTATACATCAGCAGACCCTGTGCTTCAAATCGCAGCTCATGAAGACATCATTCCTTTGGATGAACTCTACCGTATCTGTGAATACGCTCGTTCCATCACTTTGGAACGTCCGGCTCTTCTGGGACGTATCATTGCTCGTCCTTATGTTGGAGAACCAGGCAACTTCACACGTACGGCTAACCGTCGTGACTTGGCTGTTTCACCATTTGCGCCGACTGTTTTGGACAAATTGAACGAAGCTGGTATCGATACCTATGCAGTTGGTAAGATCAACGATATCTTCAACGGTGCTGGTATTAACCATGATATGGGCCACAACAAATCAAATAGCCACGGTATGGATACCTTAATTAAGACCATGGGACTTCCTGAGTTTGAAAAGGGATTCTCATTTACCAACTTGGTAGACTTTGATGCTCTTTATGGTCACCGACGCAATGCGCACGGATACCGCGATTGTTTGCATGAGTTTGATGAGCGCTTGCCAGAAATCATCGCTGCCATGCGTGAAGATGACCTCTTAATGATTACGGCTGACCATGGTAATGACCCAACCTACGCTGGTACAGACCATACGCGTGAATACATCCCATTCTTGGCTTATAGCCCATCCTTCAAGGGTAACGGTGTGCTTCCAGTTGGCCACTTTTCTGATATCTCTGCGACCATTGCAGAGAACTTTGGAGTTGAAACTGCCATGATTGGTGAAAGTTTCTTAGACAAATTGAACTAAGATGACACGTTTTGCTCTCCTCGTAAGAGGAATTAATGTTGGCGGGAAAAACAAGGTCGTGATGGCGGAGCTTCGAGAGGAACTTCAAGCGATCGGGTTGGATGGGGTAGAGACCTACATCAATAGTGGCAATATCTTCTTTGAATCTGCTGGTTCTAAAGCAGACTTGGTAGATTTGCTGGGACCTTTCTTTCGTGACCACTATCCCTTTATCCAGTCTTTTTCTCTCTTTTCAGCTGAGGACTATGCGCAAGATATCGCTGTTCTACCAGAATGGTGGCAGGAAGATCTGGCACGAAAGGATGTTCTCTTTTACACAGAAGGCCTCGATCAGGATGCTGTCTGGGGGCTGGTTTCTTCTTTTTCGCTCGGTGATGAAATCATCCATCGTGGAAATCTAGGGATCTACTGGGGCAAATACTCAGAAGAGACCTATACAAAGACCGCTTACCACAGACAAGTCCTCAAGATGCCGGATTACCATCTTTTGACCATTCGAAATGCCAATACATTTGACAAAATTGGCCAATTTTTAAGGAAATCATAAAGGAGATACACAATGACATTGTTAGCAAAAATCAATGAAACAGCTGCTTTCTTGAAGGGCAAAGGAATGGAAGCGCCTGAGTTCGGCTTGATCCTTGGATCAGGTCTTGGAGAGCTGGCTGAAGAAATCGAAAATCCAGTCGTAGTAGACTACTCTGAAATTCCAAACTGGGGTCGTTCGACAGTTGTCGGTCACGCTGGTAAATTGGTCTACGGTGAGCTTGCTGGACGCAAGGTTTTGGCCCTTCAAGGACGTTTCCACTTCTACGAAGGAAATCCACTAGAAGTGGTGACTTTCCCAGTTCGTGTCATGAAGGTCTTGGGATGTGAAGGGGTTCTTGTCACCAACGCTGCTGGTGGTATCGGCTTCGGTCCTGGTACCTTGATGGCTATTACTGACCACATCAACATGACTGGTCAAAACCCCTTGATTGGTGAAAATTTGGATGACTTTGGTCCACGTTTCCCTGATATGTCGAAAGCTTACACTCCTGAATACCGCGAGACTGCTCATAAAGTCGCTGACAAATTAGGCATCAAATTGGATGATGGAGTTTATATCGGAGTGACTGGCCCAACTTATGAAACTCCAGCTGAAATCCGTGCTTATAAGACGCTTGGAGCAGATGCTGTTGGTATGTCAACTGTTCCTGAAGTCATCATCGCAGCTCACTCTGGTTTGAAAGTCCTTGGTATTTCATGTATCACCAACTTTGCGGCTGGTTTCCAAGAAGAGCTTAACCACGAAGAAGTGGTAGAAGTGACTGAGCGCGTCAAAGGCGACTTCAAAGGCTTGCTAAAAGCGATTCTTGCTGAACTCTAATCCTATGAAAGAACGACTCCAAAGCCTACCCTACGGATGGCGCCTGCTGTTAGCAACTTTATCATTGGGAATAGGGACGGGTCTAGTCGGAATAGCCTGTCATTATTTATTAGAAGGCGTGCAAAGACTAGCTTTTGGTCAAAATCGGGCTGATCTGCTCCAGCAATTTCAAGAAGCGGGAGCGCTTCGTAGGTTCTTAGTCCTGTGTGTGACAGGGGTCCTGGCAGCAGGTTTCTGGTATGTCCTGCAGAGCCGCCATAAAATCCTGTCTATTCGCAAGCAAATTGACTTGGCTGGAGACAGGGAACCAGCGCCCTTAGCCCACCTCCTTCATGCAAGTATGCAGGTTGCGATTGTCGGGGCCGGTGCTTCGCTCGGAAAAGAAGGAGCCCCACGAGAGGTTGGGGCTCTTCTAGCTGGTCATTTGGGCAAAGCTTTTTCCTTAGCTATCAAAGAACGAAGAGTATTGATTGCCTGTGGAGCTGGAGCCGGTTTAGCTGCGGTCTATCAGGTTCCCTTTGCCAGTAGCTTGTTTGTCTTTGAGACCCTAGGGTTGGCCTATCACTGGAAAAATTTTGTACTGGTCTTGTCCAGTACTTATTTGGCGACTTGGGTGGCCCAGCCAATCGTTGGTCATGGTGCTATTTATCATATGTCGCCAGTTCATTGGTCAGCCAGTAGTTTATTCCAGGCTGTCATAGTGGCTCTATTGGTTACTCCCTTGGCACTGGCCTTTCGTTTTCTAGCGAATCGGGCTAGTCGCAAACGGCGGAAGGATGGAACCATTCTTTGGGCTCTGCCTGTAGCTTTTATGGTGTTAGCAGCCATTGTGTCCTTTTATCCGATTTTTATGGGAAATGGCCAGGTTCTAGCCCAAGCCCTCTTATCAGGCCAGCCATTTTCTAATCTAGCCTTGACTTTGGCCGTGAAAGGGCTCCTAGTCTACCTTCTCTTGCGAAATGGGGCTTACGGAGGAACCTTGACACCGTCATTTGCCTTGGGGATTGGATCTGGCTACTTAGCGACTTTGCTTTTGACAGTCGTTGGCATTCACCTAGATCCTGCTCTAGGAATGCTACTTGGAGCGACGGTCTTTTTAGGAACGACCTTACGAGCTCCCTTGACTGCCATTGCCCTAAGTCTTGGTTTTACTGGACAGAGCTGGGCTTTGATTCTACCGCTGGCACTAGCTGCTGGTGTGTCTTATATGATTCAAAATAGATGGGAGAATAAACGATGAGAGTACATTTTGTCTTGCACGAAACTTTTGAAGTTCCTGGTGCTTATCTCAAGTGGGCGCAGGAGCGTGGTCATCAGGTGACCATGACCAAAGTCTATGAGAATGAAGCCCTACCTGAGACTGTGGATGAGATCGACTTTTTGATCGTAATGGGAGGACCGCAATCGCCAGATGAGGATTGGGAAGCCTTCCCTTACTATGCCCCACAAGCTGAGATTGAACTGATTCAAAAAGCTATGAAAGCAGATCGCTACATCGTTGGGGTCTGTCTTGGTGCCCAGCTCTTGTCTGTTGCTTATGGCGCGAGGTATGAACACAGTCCAGAGCGTGAGATTGGAGTTTATCCGGTGAATTTAACGCCTGAAGGATTAGCAGATCCGCATGTCAGCTTACTTGGTGCAAACTTTGATTCAGGCCATTGGCATGGGGATATGCCGGGATTGACGAAGGATGCTGTCGTCCTTGCGACCAGTCAAGGGTGTCCACGTCAGATTATTCGCTTCAGTCCTAAACACTATGCTTTCCAAGCCCACTTGGAATTTGATCCAGATGCAGTCAATCTCTTGATTGCTGCAGACGGTGAAGATGTCTTGGAAGAACAAAGTCAGAAATTGTTGTTTGTCCAAAAACCTGAAGCTATTCGTGCTTACAATTATCAAGAAATGAATGCAAAATTGTATGCATTTTTGGATTCATTAACAAACTAAAAAAAAGAAAGGATGGGCAGTTCGGGTTTGAATTGAACCCGGGCAAGCCATGACTTTCAAAACGATATTTAATTGAACCCGCCCTAAAAGCTGTGTGAAAAAGATCGATTGTCTTGCAAGTCCAGTACTTGCTGCGACAATCCCCTATTTTCACTTTGCTTTTTACGGGCTTGGTATCTTATAGAAAGGTAGAGCGTGTGTTCTGATTTGAACACGAGCGGAAAGCTCGGAAAATAGATAATCTGACTGATGAATCAAGATTTCTCAGTCAGATTCCTAATTTTCATTCGCTTTCTGGTCGCTCTTTGTATCATAAACTATGTCTATCCATATTGCTGCTCAGCAGGGTGAAATTGCTGATAAAATTCTTCTTCCTGGGGATCCTCTTCGTGCGAAGTTTATCGCTGAGAATTTTCTTGAAGATGCTGTATGTTTCAATGAAGTTCGGAACATGTTTGGTTACACGGGTACCTATAAGGGTCACCGTGTTTCTGTCATGGGTACTGGGATGGGGATGCCATCCATCTCCATCTATGCTCGTGAGTTGATTGTCGACTACGGTGTGAAGAAATTGATCCGTGTGGGAACGGCTGGATCTTTGAATGAGGATGTTCACGTCCGTGAATTGGTCTTGGCACAAGCAGCCGCAACCAACTCAAACATCATCCGCAACGACTGGCCTCAATACGATTTCCCACAAATCGCTAGTTTTGACCTCTTGGATAAAGCATACCACATTGCCAAAGACCTTGGTATGACCACTCACGTCGGTAATGTCCTATCTTCTGATGTCTTCTATTCAAATTACTTTGAAAAGAATATTGAACTCGGTAAATGGGGTGTGAAAGCTGTAGAAATGGAAGCAGCAGCTCTTTACTATCTTGCTGCCCAACATCATGTCGATGCTCTTGCCATTATGACCATTTCTGATAGTTTAGTTAATCCCGATGAAGATACAACTGCAGAGGAACGTCAAAATACCTTCACCGATATGATGAAGGTTGGTCTAGAAACCTTAATTGCTGAATAAAAGAGAACACAAAAGGAAGATTTTCTGAATGAAAATCTTCCTTTTTTAGTCATTCAGGCTATGCTGACCTTAATGAAATGTTACTCTATCGTCTGTTTTTTAAGAGATTGCAAGAAATAATCAATCTCTGCTTGAGAATGGAGAATGCGCATCTTCTTAGGGTATGTTTTGTTTAAGTATTGGTATCTATCCTTAGCATTTTTCGTTCGTCCATCCCAAAGAATCCAGCGGATAAATTCCCAATCAAAACGCTCAGGACAACCTGTGGCCATACTTTCTCTGACTTTTCCTCGGTATTTAAGATAACGCTTAAAGGCACGTAACAGACAATTCCAACGGGAGAAATTGAGAAAGATGATTTGATCTGCTTCTTTCATTCTTTCCTCGTAATAACACCAAGAATAATTACCATCAATCACCCAATCGGAATGTTCGGTAAGAAAGTCTCTCATCTCTTTTAACATCCAATCGCGGTCACTGTCTACCCAGCCTGGCTGAAATTGAAGAGTGTCCATATGAAGTTTGGGAATGGAGTAGTAGCGAGACAAATTTTCTGCTAGAGTTGATTTACCTGCTCCAGAATATCCTATAATGGTAATTTTCATGATGTCCTCCTAAAAAATTTGCACAAAAAAAGCTCCGAAGAGCTCATTTTGTATCTTGTTCTTGATTAACCAAGTTTAGTTGCAAGGCGAGCTTTATCACGGCTTGCTTTATTTTTGTGAATCAAACCTTTAGTTTCTGCTTTATCGATAGCTGAGCTAGCAGCACGGAAAAGTTCTTCAGATGGGTTTGCTTCGAAAGCTTTGATAGCAGTACGCATAGCTGATTTTTGAGCTGAGTTCTTTTCGTTTTGTTTAACGTTCAATTCAGCGCGTTTGATAGCTGATTTAATGTTTGCCAATGTTCTTACCTCCATATTTACTAACTATACCATTATATCTGAAAACTTACGTTTTGACAAGGGGAAATTATTTTTTTAAGTAAATTTCATCAATTTCGTGATTCTTAGATTTATGAAGAATAACTTCAGCTCTATTTCGAGTCGGTTCAATATAGTTTTGGAGATTGATTAAATTAATACTTGTCCAAACTTGATGAGCAAAGTCTTTTACCTCATTCAGTGGTAATTGTGTAAAGCGATAGTAATAACTACTTGGATCATCTTTGGCAAAACTGAGGAGTTTTAAGAAGCGATCCAAATACCAACTTTCAATGTCATCCACCGCCGCATCAACATAGATAGAGAAATCAAAAAAGTCAGTAATATAGAGGCGTTCGTTTTGTGGGTTTTGGAAAACATTAATTCCCTCAACGATTACAAAATCAGCCGCTTTGACTCTTTGCTTTTGATTAGTGACAATATCATAGATTTCGTGGGAATATACAGGAATTTCTACATCTTGACCGTTTTTTAGTTGGTCGAGAAAGTTTAACAGAGCCTCCATATCATAACTTTCTGGGAAACCTTTCCGATTGAGGATGTCGCGTTCTATCAGATGATTGTTAGAATAGAGAAAACCATCCGTAGTGACCAGCTCAACACTTGCTTCTGGGAAAATACGAGAAAGCAAGATTTGCAATAGTCGACTTGTAGTGGATTTTCCAACAGCTACACTACCTGAAATACCAATAATAAAGGGCTGTCTTTTGCTCTCTCTTTGGAGGAAAATCCCTTTTGAAAAGGCAAGATCTTCCTTGGAACGTTTATAAATTTGGATCAGATGAGCTAGTGGTAAATAAATATCAGTCACGTCTTGAAGACTAATCTGGTCATTAAAACTCTTGATAGAATCCAGTTCTTCCTCTGTTAGTGGTGGTGTGGACTTGCGATGTAAGGATTGCCATGTTTTTCGGCTAATCTTTTCAAAATGTAAAAATTCGTTGGTCATAAAAAATCCTCATTTGATACCTCAGTATACCATATTTTACAAAGAAAGACATCTGAATCATTTGAGGAAAAACGCTTTCTTTGTTAAAATATAAGTAGTATAACCATAAAATGAGGTGATGTTATGAGACTAGTAGTGAGTGATAAAATTCAAAAAATAACTAGCTTTCTTGTAGCGATTTTGTGGGTATCTCCGACTATAATAGAATTTACTGTAACAATAGGCAAGCAAACCTATAGCTGGCCTGCTTTTGTCTTGTTATTCTTGCTACCAATTATTGGGTTGACTTACTTGATTTACAGTATTTTAATGAAAAAATGGTGGCTTTGTTTATTTGGTCTAGCCTGTATTTTTTCCTTTCCTATTACGATAGCTTTGGGTGCTTACTTGCTTGGTCCCTAAGGGATTAGGGAACTTATATTATTTTTCAATAAATCGATGGCAAGGGATTGGTTTTGTTGTTATGCAAACGATTTACAATTATCTTATTTATGTGGTAAAATGAAGCTATGAGTAAAATGTATTATGCGGAAAATCCAGATGCAGCCCACGATATTCACGAACTAAGTGTGGAGCTGCTGGGACAAAGAATGACCTTTTTGACAGATGCAGGGGTCTTTAGCAAAAAAATGGTTGATTTTGGAAGTCAGTTATTGTTAAGATGCCTCGATGTCGAAAAAGGAGAAAGAATTCTTGATGTTGGCTGTGGTTATGGTCCCATTGGCTTATCATTGGTCAAAGCTTATGGTGCCCAAGCCACTATGGTTGATATCAATAATCGCGCTCTGGATTTGGCAATGAAAAATGCAGTAAAAAACAATGTTCAAGCGACTATCTTCCAGTCCAATATTTATGAGCAGGTAGAAGGACAATTTGACCATGTCATTTCGAATCCGCCCATTCGTGCTGGCAAGCAAGTCGTTCATGAAATTATCGAGAAAAGCATTGATTATCTTGTTGATGGTGGTGATTTAACCATCGTTATTCAAAAGAAACAGGGAGCTCCAAGTGCCAAAAACAAGATGGAAGAAGTCTTTGGTAATTGCGAGATTGTAAAGAAAGATAAGGGATATTATATCCTCAGAAGTGTGAAAGAATGAGAGCAGTAGACCTAATCCAGAAAAAAAGAGACGGGCAAGAACTCAGTTCAAGTGAAATTCAATGGCTGATTGAAGATTATGTTGCAGGAACGGTTCCTGATTATCAGATGTCAGCTTTTGCTATGGCTGTTTATTTTAAAGGCATGACTACGAGAGAGATTTCTGACTTGACCATGAATATGGTGAAGACGGGTCAGGAGTTTGATTTATCAGCTATTGAGGGTATGAAGGTGGACAAACACTCTACAGGTGGAGTGGGAGATAAAGTCACTCTGATTTTAGCGCCTTTAGTAGCCAGTTTTGGTGTTCCAGTTGCTAAGATGAGTGGTAGAGGTTTGGGACACACGGGTGGAACAATTGATAAATTAGAATCCATTAAAGGATTTCAAGTGGAACGCAGTCAGGATGACTTTATCAAACAAGTTCAGGATATCGGAGTTTCGGTTATTGGTCAATCTGACCAACTTGTCAAAGCGGATAAACTTCTATATGCCCTTCGTGATGTGACAGCAACAGTTGATACCATTCCACTGATTGCTAGTTCTGTCATGAGTAAAAAGATTGCAGCTGGAGCCGATGCTATTTTGCTGGATGTAACAGTCGGTGAAGGTGCTTTTATGAAGACGGTTGACGAGGCGCGTGAGCTGGCTCAAACCATGGTAAGTCTTGGTAAGGCTGTTGGTCGTAAGACGGTTGCAGTGATTACAGACATGAGTCAACCCTTGGGTCGTGCCATTGGAAATCGCTTGGAAATTCTAGAAGCTATAGATATACTTCAAGGAAAAGGACGTGAGGATATCAGTCACTTTATCTGCGAATTGGCACAGATTATGCTGTCTTTAGCAAATGTTGAAAAAACAATTGAGGAAGTGAAGCAACACCTTGAAAATGGTCAGGCACTCAAAAAATTTGAGGAGATGATTCTTGCTCAAGGTGGTGACCTAGAAGACCTCTATCGTCCAGTAAAAGTTGACCATGTAGTCGAAATTCCCGCTAAGGAGGATGGTATTATAGAGGCACTTCCAGCCATGGAGTTTGGTCTTTTTGCTATGAGATTAGGTGCTGGTCGTGCTGTCAAAACAGATGCATTGGACTATGAGACAGGGATTGTTTTTGAGAAGAAAGTTGGAGATTCAGTCAAAAATGGTGAGACTGTTGCAAAAGTATATGCGAATGGCAAAATTTCACCTGAATTAGTTACAGATTTCCAAAAATATGTTAAAATTAAAATAAGTGACAAAGTGATAAAAACACGAGAAATTATTGAAATTATCTCCTGATTTAAGGAAGATTCGAAATGAAGTTAAATAAATACATTGATCATACGCTTTTAAAGCAAGATGCGACCGAACAACAAATCGATCGTTTGCTATCTGAAGCTAGGGAATACGATTTTGCCAGTGTTTGTGTAAATCCTTGCTGGGTTTCTCATGCAAAATCTGGTCTAGATAATACTGATGTCAAGATTTGTACAGTTGTAGGTTTTCCTCTTGGTGCTACAACTTCAGCTGTTAAAGCCTTTGAAACCAAAGAAGCCATCCAAAATGGTGCTGACGAAATTGATATGGTTATCAACGTTGGTGCACTAAAATCAGGAAATAGCGATTTAGTTGAGTCAGATATTCGTGCAGTTGTTGAAGCGAGCGGAGACAAGCTTGTTAAGGTTATTATCGAGGCTTGTTTGTTAACTGACGAAGAAAAAGTTCTAGCTTGTCAGCTAGCTCAGAAAGCAGGAGCAGACTTTGTCAAGACATCAACAGGCTTTTCAACAGGTGGTGCAACCCTTCCCGATGTTCAGTTAATGCGCCAGACAGTTGGACCTGATATGGGTGTTAAGGCAGCTGGAGGAGCTCGTTCATATGAAGATGCAGTTGCTTTTGTTGAGGCGGGAGCTACTCGTATCGGAACCTCTTCTGGTGTAGCAATCTTAAAAGGAGAGTTAGCAGATGGCGACTACTGAGTTGATTGACTTA
>OGTC01000230.1_pt1 | contig 26351 bp, 26 predicted proteins | sample 1574531 | NCBI WGS metagenome assembly OGTC01 (sample SAMN03295859, study PRJEB24534) | human gut metagenome | isolation source: fecal sample 2 from infant 9 | host: Homo sapiens | place: USA: Pittsburgh, PA | collected 2014-07 | reverse complement strand
TAGAAACCTGTAGCCAATTCACGTTGGGCAACCTTCCACATTTCATCAATCAAGTCTTGCTTGATAGCTTCAAACTTTTCAGGGCTCTCAAGATAGGCATCAACAGCAGCCTTGTAGCAGTTTGTTACTGTTGAAACATAGTGAATGGACTTCATACGGCCTTCAATCTTAAGACTGTCCACGCCATTTTCAATCATATCTGGGATATGGTCAATCATAGACATATCAACTGCAGACATAGAGAATTCTTCAGGAATTTCTCCTTTAAGGCTCTTTCGTTCTTTACCGAATGGCATATCATAAAGGTCATATTTCCAACGACAAGATTGTGAGCATCCACCACGGTTGGCATCACGCATACTCATGTGGTTTGAAAGAGTACAACGACCAGAGTAAGAAATACACATAGCTCCGTGGACAAAGGCTTCAATCTCAACATCTGTGCGTTTGCGGATTTCTGCCAATTCTTCCATAGAGACCTCACGCGCCAAAACGACACGAGTCAAGCCAAGTTCTTTCCAGAATTCTAGTGTTTCGTAGTTAGTCGCACTAGCCTGGGTTGAAAGGTGGATTTCAAGTCCTGGAGCTTCTGTTGCAGCAATCATGATCAAGGCTGGATCAGACACGATAACCGCTGCAATCCCAATATCACGTAATTTACGGAACCATTCTCCCGCTCCCACTTCATTTCCTTCGTGCATGACCATATTAGCTGCTACATAGACTTTAGCGCCATATTTAGCAGCAAACTGAACTCCTTCTTCCATCTGTTCGAAAGTGAAGTTCCCTGCACGGCTACGAAGGCCATAGGCCTGACCACCGATAAAGACAGCATCTGCTCCATATTGAACAGCTACTTTTAGTTTTTCAAGTGTTCCTGCAGGTGATAGAACCTCAGGACGTTTCAAAGTTTTTGTCATGTTTTCTCCTATTTGCAATATAAAAGTTGAACACTAATCTTTACCATTTTATAGCAAAAAGGTTTTAAAATCAAGTTTTGATTGATTGTTTAGACAATTTTAATTTTCTTCTAAAATCTAAAATCATCGAACTGTTTCAATTTGCCAAGAACTCCAGCCTTTAAAACGAATGGCTCCCTTTGTGTCGGTTTTGTAAATTGAATTCTCTATATTTTTATCTTCTTGGTTATTCTCCCCATTTTTAACTTTAAATGTTTTTTTCTTGTCTACTGAAATAACTGTAACTTTGGGTTGAAAGGTTTTGAATGTTTCGATATCTGAATTTTTCTTAGATGATTTCTGATGATTTATCACTACATCTGCTTGGAATTTTGGATAATGAATCGTTAAGAACTTCTCCTCTGTATTTCCAGTAACTAGAAAGGTTTGATTTAATAGCTTCCCGTACAAGGCAATTGAGCCCTTATTTTCTCTGTTTTGACTATCAATTACTTCCAAACTACTCCCAAAAATAGATAACTGCTGTCCTGTTTTGATAACACCTACCTTGACTTTGCTTTCAGTTAGCTTATTCATAAATTCTCTCTGTGATAGTGTTTCTTCAGTTACTAGAATCTCTCCAAGATCGAAGGCTTTACTAATTTCTAGTACATGATCTAGTTGCTTAGGTTCATTATCCGTTAAAACAAGTTGATCAATCTTTGCCACACCTCGACTTTTCAGATAAGGAATTAAACTACGTTTGGCATTGCTAGTTGTGACTTTCTCTTGCCATGCTTCTTTCTTTTCGCTTTCAGATTTTTCTCCGACATCCAGTAATATAGTCTTTCCTGTCGTGTCTCTTAGAAAAATACTCCGCCCCTGTTCCATATCCAGTACTGTTATTTCATTTTCCATGGGATGTTTGGTTATAAAAAAGAGCGAAACGACAACTATGACAAGCATAGATATTTTTTTCAAGTTTTTTCGATAGTCATAGATGAGAGCTAGAGTAATCAAAAGAAGGATTAAAATCCAAAGACTCGGTTGTCCAAAAACAAGAGGCCTCGTAGATAGCTGAGAAATATAGCGTATGATGTTTTCTAACCATTCAAAGAGAAAGTTGAACTGGGTGATGGGATATATAAATGACAGACAGAAGAGAATCGATAAGAGTGGTAACAGGATCGTATCAAATAAGAATGAAAAGGCAAAGGTCAAGAGTATAGACCACGGTTGGAATTCAGAAAAGTAAAAAGATAAAATTGGCAGAATACCCAAAGAAATGATGCAACTCTCTCTAACTAGTCCCTTTATTCCTTCTACTTCCTCACCAGTCATGGTCAGGATAAAGGCATAAGCACAGGAGAGCACTCCACCAGCAGTTAGAAAGAAATTCGGCATGATAAGAAATAGAATAAGAATCGTCAAAGCAAAATTATCCAGTCCCTTGAAGCCATGTTGAGCCAACAGTTTTTGTAGCAGACTTCTAATAACAGAGGCTGAAAATCCCGTCAAACCTGCATAGACTAAGGAAAATGGATAGGCTAGCCATTTGAACTTTTCTTGGGTCAAGCCCAATCGCAAGAATAACTTCTTGAAAGCATCCATGAAAAATCCGACTTGCATTCCTGATAAAGCAAAAAGATGAATAATTCCTAGACTAGAGTAGAGTTCATTCATTTCCTCAAAGTCGGTGTCCAAATGACCCAATAAGAGTCCCGTCATATAATTGCGCATGGGGTCAGGAAAATTCCTTTTTATCCAGACAACTGCTTTTCTCCGCAAGCTGGATAGATTTTCACCTATATCCCAGCTGGATGCTTTCTTTAATTCGACAATTTCCGATATAGTTAAGGTCTGATAAATCCCCTGTGTTTTGAGATAGTTTCGATAATCAAATCCAGCAAAATTATTTGCTCCTTGAGGAATAGCTAGCTTTCCTTTTACTACTATCTCATGCAGTTCAGATAACTCTTTAAACCTTTCCTTCTCAGCCTCTGACTGGAATTTATAATAGACCTGAAAGAGTCTGCCATCAGCCTTCCCACGAAAGGATAAACTATCTCCATTGACCTTGATCGTATCAGGCAAGATTCGTACCGTATTAACTGAGTCAACAAGATGCTGACTCGCTTCTTCTTGCTGCCATTTTTGAAATATAAACCAACTTCCAAATAGTCCACAAACAAAGAGAACCTTGACCACAGTCTTCCATGGAAATTGAAAAAAGAGGCAGAGCAGTAAAAAGACAAAGCCCAAAAGTGCTAAAAAGCTCGCTGAAAAGATAGCATAGTAGAGCCATAATAAAAGAAAACTGAGATAGATTTTTGGGATGGGAAATCGACTAATCCACTGTGACATACTCTTTTAACTTTTCTATCGTTTTTGCACCAATACCAGAAACCTTTTTGAGCTCATCAACTGACTTAAACTTACCGTTGGACTCACGATGGTCGATGATATCCTGAGCACGTTTGGCTCCCAACCCCTTGACTTGTTTAAGTTCTTCTAAACTGGCTTTATTAAGATTGACTTTCTTATTTCCCTTGCTGTTAGAAGCATTTGAATGTACCTCTTGACTGGTAGCTTCTTCCTTAGTTGGAACATAGACAAGCGCTTCGTCACTAATTCTCTGGGCAAGATTGATAGACTTACTATCAGCATTATCTGTCAGTCCACCAGCTTTTTGAACAGCATCATTGATCCGACTTCCAACTGGCAAATCATAGATTCCTGGTGATTTGACAGCACCTTTGACATCGACAGTAATCAGATCCTGCTCCACCACTTCTTCCTTCTGATTTTTATCTTCCTTTTCATCCGTCGAATCCTTTGAAACAGTTGTAACTTCTGTTTGCAAATTGCTTTCCTTAGCCGGTGTTTGAGCGACTGGCTTTAGTAGGAAAAATCCACCTAAAACCAGACCCAAACCAGCACAGATGACAATGATTTTATATTCTTTGATTTTCTCGATAAGTTCTTCCATATTTTCTCCTCTCTTATCTTATTCGTAAGAGAAAGAAAAAACAGCTGAAAAATCTTTTCAACTGCTTACTTATTTGCAAAATAATCTTCCTTGGTCAAGACATAATGAACTCTTGTTACGATTCGACCTTTCTCATGTTGATCCATACTTGCGTAGGATTCTTCGTGAGAAAAGTGCATGCCTGATTTCTCCATCACCTTTCCTGACGCGGGATTGTCCTTATCGTGAAGGGCGGTCAGCTTATTCATCCCTATCTTTTCAAAAGCTAGTTCAATCACGGCACGATTGGCTTCTGTCGTCAAACCTTGGTTCCAATATTTTTTGTTGATAATGTAACCAATAGCTGCCTTCTTAAGAATAGTATCCATCTTGTGCAAGTCAATAGTTCCGATGAACTTTCCAGTACTTTTTAGTTCAATTCCCCAACGCCCCAAGGGACTAGCCAAGTAAAACTGAGCAATATTGTTCTTAGTTTCCTCTAAACTTTGATTTGTTGGGAAAGTGTAGCGCGTATTTTCCTTGTCTGAGGCATATTCAAACATAGCTTCCGCATCGTCCAAAGTCACAGGTCTGAGCACCAAACGATCCGTTTCTACAATTGGATACTCTGCAAATTTAACAAGAATCGATTCCATTCTCTTTCCTCCATTTCATGAGAATTTCTACTTAATATGGCACAAAAAATGAAGAAAACAAAAATATTCTTAGAGTTTAAAAAAATTAAATAGAAATTGACCATCTTTCAAACCGAGGTCAGAAATCTGTTTCTTCTTTAGCTTCCTCATTTTTAACTGGAGCTGGTTCATAAGCTCGGATAATCTGAGCAACGACTGGATGACGAACTACGTCCTTAGCTGAAAAATGAACAAAGTCAATCTGGTGAATGTTCTTAAGCTTTTCCTGGGCATCAATCAGACCTGATTTAACATTACGCGGCAGGTCAATCTGGCTAATATCCCCATTGACAATCATTTTAGAGTTGAAGCCTAAACGAGTCAAAAACATCTTCATCTGCATGATGGTTGTATTTTGGGCTTCATCCAGAATGACAAAAGCATCATCCAAAGTTCGTCCACGCATATAGGCAAGTGGAGCGATTTCAATGATTTCACGTTCCATGAGGCGAGTTGTTTGGTCTTTTCCGAGAATCTGATACAAGGCATCGTAAACAGGACGAAGGTAAGGATCTACCTTTTCCTTCAAATCACCTGGAAGAAATCCTAGACTCTCGCCCGCTTCCACTGCTGGTCGAGTCAAGATAATACGCTTGACCTGTCCACGCTTGAGAGCTGTAACAGCCAAAGTCACTGCAAGGAAGGTCTTCCCTGTACCAGCAGGGCCAATTCCAAAGGTTACATCATGGTGCTTCACACTATCGACATAGAGTTTTTGCCCCAAGGTCTTCACACGAATTGGTTTACCAGTATTATCCTTGATAATTTCTTCTTCGTAAAGGGCGACAAATTTATCAATTTCATGATTTCGAACCATATTGATAGCTGTCACCACGTCAGGAGTTCCGACAGTCATCCCACGATTGACCAAAACCATCAAGGCTTGAATTACTTGCCGGGCTTCCTCACACGCAGACTCCTCTCCCAAGACCTGAACAATCTCTGTACGGGCATGGATGATGACATCTAACTCATCCTCCATCAAGCGAAGATGGCGTTCATTAGAACCAAAAAGGTGAAACAAGTCATCAGGATGACTCAGCTGAATATCTATTGAATGTTCCTTCAAATAAAGAACCTCTCTCATACTTTAATTTCTTTTTATTATAACAAAGGCTTTTAGAAATTGCTATCCCTAACATCCCCAGCAGGTTTAATGTTCTAAATATTCCTGCCAGATACGGTCAAAATCACCTAAGTTAAAGGAAAAACTAGCATGTTCTTCTAAAAAACGACTCACTTCATCAAAATCGTCCGTATGTTTTGGAAAAGCTGATTCCTGAAAGGCTAAGTCTGCTAAAATGGCTTTGGGGCTATTACTTTTAGGATTTCGTTCTGTCATAAGCCAGGTATAAAATGATTTTCTCATAAGCCTCCCTAAATCAACTCTGTACCAAACTGGTCTTGCTTAACCTTTCCAGCTTTCATTAATCCGCCGAGTGCTTTTTTGAATTGACCTTTTGAAATACCAAAAGTAGCCTTGATGTCATCTGGAGACGACTTATCGTTTAGTGTCATGAAACCACCATTACTTTCCAAGTATGTCAGAATCATTTGGGCATCATTTTCTAACATCTCAAAAGAGCGAGGTTTTAGTGATAAATTAAGAGTTCGGTCTACTTCACGGAAACCAATGACTCGCGCATCTAAGACTTGTCCCAAACGTGGTTCTGCATAGCGCTCACTTGGATGAATAAAGCCGAGCATGTTATTCTCTGGAAGATAGACAAAGGTTCCTGATAACTTAAGACGATATACGATTGCAGGCCAGTTTTGATTCTGCATGTTATTGTAAGCAGGACGAGCTAAACGTTGGAAGTCTTCCTGATAAGCCAAAACTCCCCAGATACGATCTTTCTTGTCTACTTCTAGACGAATATAAAGTTTATCGCCCTTCTTGGGCCAGAGCTCTTTTAGTTCAGGTAGGATATCCAGTGACACTACGATTTCCTTGTCAGGAAGCCCTGTGTCAACAAAGACCCCCAAATCCTTGCGCACTTCTGTTACAGTTCCCCAACCAAATTGTTCCTGGGTCGCAGTCACTTCTAGAGTTGTCAAGCGAAGTTTTTGCTTCATATCTGTGTATGCAAAACCTTTGACCGTATCCCCAACTGCATGCTGACCTTCTTCTTTAGAAAGAGCATAGGTCTGCCCGTCCTTTTGAACAAAGTAAAAACGGTCATTTTCATCGATGATCAGTCCAACGATAAAACTTGCAAGATTTGTATTCATAGTTCCTTCTTTCGAATAAAACTCAGCCAGCAACGCCAACTGAGTTTTCTGTGTTTCTTTTAGACTTCCAAAATTTCTTTTTCTTTATTGGCAGTCATGTCATCGATGTGTTTAACAGCATCATCAGTGACCTTTTGAATATCTTTTTCAAGAGATTTCAATTCGTCTTCAGTGATTTCTTTAGCTTTTTCTTGCTTTTTAGCATCATCCATAGCATCACGGCGAATATTACGGATTGCTATTTTAGCATTTTCTCCAACTTTTTTCACTTCTTTAGCGAGGTCGCGACGCGTTTCCTCTGTAAGTGCTGGAATAACCAAACGAATGACTGTACCATCATTTGCTGGTGCAATTCCGAGATCAGAGGCATTGATAGCTCGTTCAATCTCTTTCAAAGAAGATTTGTCAAATGGAGTTATCAATAAAACACGCGCTTCTGGGATTGTGATAGAAGCAATTTGATTCAGAGGTGTTTCAACACCGTAGTACTCAACAGTAATACGGTCAAGCAAACTTGCGTTAGCACGACCTGCACGGATACCACCAAACTCACGAGCAAGAGACTGATGAGACTGGGTCATTCTCTCTTTAGCTTTTTCTACAATTGCATTAGCCATAATTTTTCCTATTCCTTTTCTTCAATATTGTTTGAAACGGTTGTACCGATATTTTCACCAAATACAACACGTTTGATATTACCAGGTTGGTTCATATTAAAGACAACCAAGTCGATGTCGTTATCCATTGAAATTGTTGAAGCTGTTGAATCCATGATACGGAGACCTTTATTGATAACATCACGGTGAGTTAATTCTTCAAATTTAACAGCCGTTTTATCTTTCTTAGGATCCGCATTGTAGACACCGTCTACACCATTTTTAGCCATCAAAATAGCGTCCGCTTCAATCTCAGCTGCACGAAGAGCGGCTGTAGTATCAGTTGAGAAGTATGGTGAACCAATACCTGCACCAAAGATAACGATACGTCCTTTTTCAAGATGACGAAGGGCACGCCCACGAATATAAGGCTCCGCTACTTGTTGCATGGCAATGGCTGTTTGAACACGAGTATCAACTCCTGTTTGTTGCAATGAGTCTGCCATCACAAGAGCATTCATAACCGTCCCAAGCATTCCAGTGTAATCTGCCTGAACGCGATCCATACCAGCTTCTGCTGCTGGTTCGCCACGCCAGAGATTTCCTCCACCAATAACAAGGGCAATTTCGATACCTAAGTTATGAACTTCTTGAATCTCTTTTGCAATTGTTTGAACTGTCTGGATATCAATCCCTACACCACGTTGGCCGGCAAGGGCTTCACCTGATAACTTGATTAAAATACGTTTATACTTGGGATTCGCCATTTGTACTCTCCTTTTTTTATCCTATCTATTTTATCATAATTTCTAAGATATTTATAGTGTCATGAGTCATTCTTTCAAAAAAATTAGACAGATAAAAATTCCTCTAAATCAGAAAGTGCACGTTCTGCAATTTTCTCATAACGAGCCTTCTTATCACGAATGCGGTCGCCTTCCAATTCCTTGATAATTCCGAAATTGACGTTCATTGGTTGGAAGTGTTTGCTGTCAGCATGGGTGATGTAATGAGCTAAACTTCCGATAGCTGTTGTCTCTGGAAAAATAGCCTTACTTTCTCCTTTAAAAAGACGTGCCGCGTTAATGCCTGCTACTAATCCTGAAGCTGCCGATTCAACATAACCTTCTACACCCGTCATCTGACCAGCAAAGAAGATATTTGGCTGTTTTTTAGAACGGTAAGTTTGTTCAAGAAGATTTGGTGAATCCATGTAAGAATTACGGTGCATAACTCCATAACGAACGAACTCTGCATTTTCAAGACCTGGAATCATTTGGAAGACACGCTTCTGCTCTCCCCATTTGAGGTGAGTCTGGAAACCAACGATGTTATAAAGACTACCTGCCGCATTATCCTGACGAAGCTGAACGACTGCGTATGGCGTCTTAAATTCTCCGTCACGAGGACCTGTGTAATCATCTGGATACTCTAGACCAACTGGCTTCATGGGGCCATAGAGCATGGTTTTAATGCCACGTTTGGCCATGACCTCGATCGGCATACAGCCTTCAAAATATTTTTCTTTTTCAAAAGAATTCAGCGGCGCTTCTTCCGCATTGACCAAAGCTTCATGGAAATCCATAAATTCTTGCTTGGTCATTGGAGCATTAAGGTAGGCAGCTTCTCCCTTATCATAACGAGATTTGAGATAAACCTTGTTCATATCAATCGTATTGACATCCACAATAGGCGCTGCAGCATCGTAGAAATAAAAACCATCTCCGCCATTGAGTGCGTGAATTTTCTCAGCAAGAGTATCACTAGTCAAAGGACCAGTTGCTACAACTGTAATGGCATCTGTTGGCAATTCTGTGATTTCGTCACGAACCACTTCAATTAAAGGGTGATTGGCAATCTTTTCAGTAACCATTTGCGAGAAACCATCACGGTCAACCGCCAAAGCTCCTCCAGCAGGAACACGTGTTGCTTCTGCCGATTCCAAGATAAGAGAGCCTAGACGACGCATTTCTTCCTTGAGGAGGCCGACAGCATTTGTAAGTGCATCCCCACGTAATGAGTTGGAACAAACCAACTCTGCAAAATTGTCAGTTTTGTGTTGTGGTGTTGACTTGACACCACGCATTTCATAAAGTTTAACAGGAATACCACGCTCTGCGATTTGGTAGGCTGCTTCCGAACCTGCCAAACCAGCACCGATAACATTGATATAAGATTGAGACACGACACTAATACCTCTTTAGATGTAACATAAGTCCATATCAAAAATCACTGGACTGTTTGACACCCACAAATCTTTCTAAATTATTACTTGGTCCATTATACCAAAAAGCTAAGTAAAAAGACAGACAGGAGAATTCCTGAATGTCTTTCAAAAATTATTCTTTTGTGAAACTGAAAGATTTAAAAGCATACAGATTACTTTTGTCTTTGTAAGTTATGCCAAAGCCTACTTCTGTATTTCTAGGCAAGTTTTCAATTTCAACTATTTGAGAAAGTAAATATTGAAAATCAGAATCAGTCCAATTGTCAATATCATCATTAGCTAATTGAAGGTTTTGTCTTCGTACCTGCTCTATGTCAATATTTATGACAATACTAAAGGTCGAACGATTGTCAGCAACCCTTTTTAAAAGTAGATCTCGATTGCGAACAAGCGTCTCTTCGTCAAGATTGTTGACTCTACTTGGGTCTAGGTCCTCAATTAAGGGAGTGAGTTCTTCTACATCCGTCTGCAAAATTGCTTCTCTTTTGTCTCTCTCTTCAAGACGGGTTTTAGGATTTCCACTATATTCTTCTTTCGGCACCAAAGAAAAATAGGATTTAAAAGATTCCAATTCAATTGAATTTTTAATATAAAGCTTCTTAAGCTGATTATCCTTTAAATATGTCGAAGTCAAACTATCACTTTGAAGTATCCTACTGTAAGCTTCCTCAAGTCGGTCATAATTATCATCTTCAGAGACATACTCCATTTCTAAACGGTAAACTGTTTTTTTGGAAAAACCAAAGAAAATTTTCTTTTCAACTTCTTTAAGCTTCGGATTATATTTAAGAACTGGAGTTTTCTCAACATAATCTTTTTCAAAATCTACATAAACATCAACAAATTTCTTATTTCCTTTTATGTAAAATGGAAAACCATAGTATCCAAAAGTATCAGCAGTCGAGTATCCTTCTGCTTCTAACCCTGCAGCTTCTACTACGGAACGAATGTTTGAAATAGCTGTTTTAGCTAAATCACGATCGACTCTATTGTTACATGCTGACAATATAAATAATGTGAGAATAGGAAACAGTAAGCCAATTACTTTCTTAATCACTTTTCTTTTCATTACCCCTCCAATTAAGCATTCGTAGTAAAATACTTATGATTGTTATTTCTATTTCGGGAAGAAGGCAAACTTCCCTGTTTAGTCGTTAGATTGATTCTCTTCCCAATCGTGATAAGCTGCGTAAAGCTGGCTTTTGTTCCACTGATAAATTTTAGCAACTTCCTTAATGGCTTGATTTTTCTTGATTCCTTGTTGGATACGTTCTTGGATTTCTGAGAACAAGTCCTCTTCATCCTTATCTTCTACTTCTTGACTAGCACCCTCTACTATGAGAAGACACTCGCCCTTGAGTGGTGTTTCAGAAATACTTTCTAATAACTCTGTAATACTTCCACGTTGGTATTCTTCATAAATCTTAGTCAATTCTCGAACTAGAACCACTGAACGATCACCGTAGACCTCTAGCATATTTTCCAAGGTATCTGCTACACGGTGAGGAGATTCATAAAAAATCTGAGTCTCTGGATAAGTTTTTTTTGATTCGAAAAATTGTTTTTGTTGTCCTGATTTTCGAGGTAAGAATCCATAAAAGATATGAGGTTGGGGGGGTAAACCACTGGCAATCAAGGCAGAAATTCCTGCGCTAGCACCTGGAACTGTGACAACCGCTATATCTTCTTCAATTGCCGCCTTGACCAAATCATGACCTGGGTCAGAAATACTTGGCAAACCCGCATCAGAAACTTGAGCAATACTTTGTCCTGCTTTCAGGAAACCAATCAAATCAGGAATTTTATCCTTAGCATTATGCTCATGAAAACTGATTTGTTTGGTTGAAATATCGAAATGCTTAAGTAATAGACCAGTATTACGAGTATCCTCGGCAGCAATCCAGTCCACTTCTTTCAAAGTCTGAATAGCACGAAAGGTCATATCCTCTAGATTTCCAATTGGAGTTGCGACAAGATATAACTTGCCAAAAGGTGATTGACCTTTAAAACTTTTTTGAATTTGCATGCTTACTCCCTAAACAACAATTCATCACAAAACATGCATTCTTCGTCTTGTTCACGACGTTGGCCGTAAAAATCGCGACAAACATGAAAACCGTCGTCATAGATTCGACTCACGTTTTCTCTAACATGCTTGGTCTTCGTTGGAGCTGTTTCTTCTTCCTCACTCAAGCGCTCTCTCAGTTTATCGTTCTCTAAACGAAGAGCTGTATTCTCTTCTACAACACTCTTGAGATTTTTTTTGATGGCTTCGACATCTGCCAAGGTCGCCAACAACTGTTGAGAAAAATCATCTAAGGCATCAAATAATTCTTTCTTGTTCATGAACAGCCCTTTCTTTTATTTTTCCATTTTATTATTATTGTAAAGCGAGGTATTCCAAAGAATTTTGGAAGGAAACATTTGCCTTCCACATTCTTCGAGCTTCAAGGAGATTTTGTAAGATTGTAAGTGCTACTTTTTTTTGAATCTCTTGGCCTGCTAAAACTTCTAAAATTCTAAACACTTGGTCTTGTTTTTCTTTGTCATCTGCTAAACTAGATAACTTTGCCACCTGCAAATACGATTCCTTTTTTCCAGCTTCTAACCAAGTATAGAATCTCTCACATTCTTCAACTAAAGTCCAAAAACTTGTTTGATTTGTCAGTTTTTCGGCTTCTGCTTGCGATTGACTAAACTCAGCTAAAAGTCTTGCCTTATTTTTGACCAAGCCTGATTTTTCAAGCTCAGCCATAAGATTTGCAACTTGTTTCTGAAATTGGAAAATCTGCGTGCGGCTTCGGATGGTTGGTAAAATATGCTCTTGATCATTGGTTAAGAAGAAAATATAAATCTCACTTTGAGGATCTTCGATAACCTTTAGTAGCGAATTAGCAGCATTAACATGCATTTTTTCTGCTTGTTCAATGATAAAAACCTGACGTTGGTTTTCAATCCCTGATTGAGAAAACTGCCCAACTAATTCTCGGATTCGCTCCGTTTTTATGAGTTGATTCATCGGACGAATAATGGTGACATCAGGAAATTCTTCTTGATCAATCAACTTACAATTTCTGCAAGACTCACAGGGTAAGACACCTTGTTTTTCTGTACAGAATAAACTCTTAGACAGAAATAAGGCCATCTCCATACTTCCAAAAAATCCTGAAAAAAGATAAGCATGATTGAGTTGTCTTTGCTCTAAAATGTGAACAAAACGCTCAAATTGCTGAGGTTGAGAGGCTTTTAATTGCTCTTGATTCATTCTTGAATCCCCATTCTGTCAAATAAGACTTGCTTAGTATTCTCAACAACTTGATCTAGTGGTAAGCTGGCATCAATCTTAACAATGCGTTCACCCTCTTTTTCAAGAAGGGAGAGATATCCCTGACGGACTTTGCGATGCAAGTCTAAGCCTTCCAAATCTATACGATTGACTTCTCGATTGCTATTTGCAGCGATTCGTTCAAGCCCTTTTTCTACCTCAATATCAAAATAAAGTGTCAAGTCCGGCTTAAGTCCATCTGTCGCAAATTGATTGAGCCAATCAATGGCCTCAATATCCAAACCGCGACCGAATCCTTGGTAAGCAACTGAACTATCAATAAAACGATCCATGATGACCAGTTTCCCTGCTGCGAGTGCAGGTAAGACCTTTTCCACTAGGTGTTGTCTGCGACTAGCAATATAGAGTAAAAGCTCTGTCTTGGCATCCATTTGAGTATGACTTGGATCTAAAATAACTTCTCGAATCTTCTCACCAATCAATACTCCACCTGGTTCACGTGTTGTTAAAACCTCTATATTTTTCTCTTCTAACACAGGAAGGATAGCTTCAAGCACGCTCGTTTTCCCAGCTCCCTCGGGCCCCTCTATAGAGACTAAAAATCCTTTTGACATGACGAACTCATTTCTTTTTTTCTTCCTTCTATTTTATCAAAAAAATAGGCATTTGTGAAAAGCTTTTTAACCTTATAAAAATTTATTCTGAAAAACTAGGATATACATTCGTTAATAAATAAGATAATTATTTAATTAAGTTTCTATATTCGTAATCAACTACCATACTGTCTTATTTTGTCTCTGTATAACTAGAAAAAAAGAACCTCGCAAAGCAAGGTTCTTTGATTGTCTGACTTAAATAATTGTTCTTCTGGGAACTAAATCGAATTAAGCTTCGATTTCTGTAACCATACCTGAACCAACAGTACGTCCACCTTCACGGATTGAGAATGTAGTACCTTGTTCTACGGCGATTGGGTGGATCAACTCAACGTCGATAGTCACGTTATCACCAGGCATTACCATTTCTGTACCAGCAGGAAGTTCGATTGAACCTGTAACGTCTGTAGTACGGAAGTAGAATTGAGGACGGTAGTTGTTGAAGAATGGAGTATGACGTCCACCTTCTTCTTTAGTAAGGATGTAAACTTCACCTTTGAATTTAGTGTGTGGGTGGATTGAACCTGGTTTAGCGATAACTTGTCCACGTTCGATTTCATCACGTTGGATACCACGAAGAAGTACACCAACGTTATCCCCTGCAAGACCTTCATCAAGTTGTTTACGGAACATTTCAACACCAGTAACAACTGCTTTTTGAATTTCTTCTTTGATACCAACGATTTCGATTTCGTCGTTGACTTTAACAGTACCACGGTCGATACGTCCTGAAGCAACAGTACCACGTCCAGTGATTGAGAATACGTCTTCGACTGGAAGAAGCAATGGTTTATCAGTATCACGTTCTGGTTCTGGAATGTATTCGTCAACAGTATCCATCAATTCCATGATAATGTCTTCGTATTTAGAATCACCTTCAAGAGCTTTAAGAGCAGAACCTTGGATAACTGGAAGTTCGTCACCTGGGAAGTCGTATTCTGAAAGAAGGTCACGGATTTCCATTTCAACCAATTCAAGCAATTCTTCGTCATCAACCAAGTCAACTTTGTTCATGAAGACGATCAAGTGTTTAACACCAACTTGACGTGAAAGAAGGATGTGTTCACGTGTTTGTGGCATTGGTCCGTCTGTTGAAGCTACTACAAGGATAGCTCCGTCCATTTGAGCGGCACCAGTGATCATGTTTTTAACGTAGTCCGCGTGTCCTGGAGCGTCGATGTGAGCGTAGTGACGTTTTGCAGTTTCATATTCAACGTGCGCAGTGTTGATAGTGATACCGCGTTCGCGTTCTTCTGGTGCAGCATCGATAGACGCATAGTCTTTAGGTTGGTTAACTGCTGAAGGCAAGCGACGTGCCAAAACAGTTGTGATAGCTGCAGTTAGGGTAGTTTTACCGTGGTCAACGTGTCCAATAGTACCAATGTTAACGTGTGGTTTACTACGATCGTATTTTTCTTTTGCCATTTGAGTAAAAGCCTCCAATAAAATATATTTTATAGATAGACAGTAGGCAATACAGTCTAACTTCCTTACTATTTTATCAAATTTTAGCTAAATTGCAAGTGTTTTACAAAGATTTTGTGAATTATTCTTATCCTTACACTTGCTTTTAGGGAGACTCTTTTAAGGTTATGAATCAAAAAACGAATCAGATAAAATCCGATTCGCTTATTCTGATAAATATTTTTCTACTTCTTTAGCTTCCTTGTGATTTTCATACAAACGAGCTAAAAATTTTGAAATTTCTTTTAAAATTGAGTAGGTAGGTACTGCTACAATCATTCCAACCACACCGTAAATATTACTTGATAACAACAGTAAGACTAAAATTGTAATTGGATGAACCTTCATGACTCCACCAACAATACGTGGATAAAGGATATTTCCATCTACTTGCTGGATAATCAACATATAAATGACAGCTATGATCATTTTTTGTGGGTCTGTGAATAAATTTGAAATAACCATAGGAATCAATCCGATACTTGGTCCAACATAGGGAATCAAATTCGCTAAACCAGAAAAAATTGCAAAAACCAATGCATATCTAAGCCCGATAACACTATAACCAATATAAGCTAAACATCCGATGATGAGAGCATCAATTGATACACCACTAATATAACGAGAAATAGTTGAATTCAGATTTTTTAATAAGCCAGAGATATTTCGCTTATCTCTTTTTAAAACAGATCTTTCCAGCATCGGTAAAAATTTATGCCCGTCCAGAAGGAAATAAATCAAGAAGACCGGTGTCATAATAATAATTAAAACAGTACTTACTAAAGCTGAAAGAACACTACCGACACTATTCGTCACACTATTTAAGATATTCTGTAAAATATCAACATAAGAAAGGTTTAATTGTTGAATGGTTTGCTGGATATCAATCTCTTGGAAAGTAGGATATTTTGATAACTCAATCACTAGATCTTGGAGTCGACCATAGATACCTTGGCTAGAACTGATCAAGCTACTCAACTGATTGATTAAAATCGGTAAAAGATAGACAACACCAATGACGATTGAACCAAAGAGAACAAAAAGAGTCAACAAAATCCCAATGATTCGGTTGATTTTACATTCTTTCTCTAAAAAGATGACAATTGGATTGGTTAGATAATACAAAAATCCTCCTAATAAAAAAGGAATCATGATTGTATTTACAACACTTACAAATGGCGTTATAATAGCCCCCATTTCCCTCCATAGGTATAAAATTAAGGTTATAAATAAAATTTCAGTTGTCCAGAAGAATAATTTATTTCTCCGAAACATAGGCCACCTCCTCTTTTTCCTATTTTACCATAATTCGAAAAAGATTGATAACCTTCATCATAAAAACAAGAATATTTTTAGTCTTTATGATAGAATAAAGTTACTATGAAGAAATTATTTTTAGCATTACTAACACTTATTTTGTGTGCTTCTACTACTACTGTTTTTGCTCAGGATTTTAACGTCCCTGCAAAACACGCCATTGCTGTTGAAGCTACTACTGGTAAAATTTTATATGAAAAAGACGCGACTCAACCTGTTGAAATCGCATCTATTAGTAAGTTACTTACTGTTTACCTAGTCTATGAAGCCCTAGATCAAGGAAAAATCACTCTTTCTACCCCAGTAGAAATTTCAGATTACCCTTACAAGCTCACGACCAACTCTGAAGCAAGTAACGTTCCTATGGAGGCTAGGAACTATACCGTTGAAGAGTTGCTAGAAGCAACTCTGGTATCGAGTGCCAATAGTGCAGCGATCGCTTTAGCAGAAAAGATTGCTGGTTCTGAAAAAGACTTTGTTGACATGATGAAAGCTAAACTTCTTGAATGGGGAATCCAAGATGCTACACTCGTCAACTCAACTGGTCTCAACAATGAAACCCTTGGAAACAATATCTATCCAGGTTCTAAGAAAGACGATGAAAATAAATTGAGTGCCTACGATGTTGCTGTTGTAGCTCGTAATCTGATTCTCAAATATCCTCAGGTCTTAGAAATCACGAAGAAACCTTCTTCTACTTTTGCAGGAATGACCATTCATTCTACAAACTATATGTTAGAAGGATTACCTGCTTATCGTGGTGGAGTTGACGGTCTTAAAACAGGAACAACGGATAAAGCAGGAGCATCCTTTGTAGGTACAACCGTAGAAAAAGGAATGCGTATCATCACAGTTGTCCTTAATGCAGATAACCAAAATACGAATCCTTACGCGCGTTTTACAGCAACCTCTGCTCTCTTAGACTACATCTCTTCTAATTTTGCACTTCAAACAATCGTCAATCAAGGAGAAAGTTATCAGGATAGCAAATCACCTGTCTTAGATGGAAAGCAAAATACTGTTGCAGCTGTCGCTAAAGAAGATATAAAAATTGTTCAACGTCTTGGAAGTCGAGCTCAATCATCTGTTACCTATACAGCGGATACTACTGAACACACTGCTCCACTTGAGGCAGGTACTGTCGTTGGACATCTAACATACGATGACAAGGACTTGGTTGGCCAAGGTTATATTACATCTGATAAACCAACCTTTGATATGGTCTCTGATAAAAATATCGAAAAAGCTTTCTTTTTAAAAGTTTGGTGGAACAACTTTGTACGATTCATAAATGAAAAATTATAAAAAATCGCGAATAATCGCGATTTTTTTGTATTGTTTAGAATTCGTAGTATGGGAACGGACGGTCACTATCTAAAGGACGATTTGAAATTTCTTGTTTCAGAATAGCGCGCCAACCAGATACCAATTCTTCAAAAGTCAATTTGACTTCAGGAGAAGCTGTTGTAATTTTCCGTCCAAACCAAGCCATGGTTGCAGTTTCAAACTGAAGCATAGCGTAGTCGATTACCGGTACGTTTGCTTCTTCATAATTCTCATTTACTGCTTGGGCAACTTCTGATGCTTGTGGAAGAAGTTGATTGCTGATTTTATCTACAACACTTGCGTCCATCTCTCTCCAAGAAAGTAATTGACCATCTACCTGATAAAAGAGCTCAAAGGTTTCTTGATTTTCCTTGAAATTAGCAAGGACAAAAGCACGTTCTACTGCCTCAGGACCACCAGCAGCTTTTACAGCGTTTATCAAGAGAAGCTCTTCCGTTTGTCTCCAATAATCATCTGCTTCTTCTTCAAGATCAAAAACAAATGGCTGATCCAACTCTTCAATCGGTGCTTCTCCCTTATTCACTTTTTCAATCGTTCCAAACAATCGCTTTAAGAATCCCATTTGCGTCTCCTTTTTGTCCTTATCCGACTGATCCTTCCATTTCGTAGCTAATCAAACGGTTAAGCTCAACCGCATATTCCATCGGAAGTTCTTTGGTAAAGGGTTCGACAAATCCCATGACAATCATCTCAGTTGCTTCGGATTCTGACAAACCACGACTCATAAGGTAATAGAGTTGTTCTTCTGAAATCTTAGAAACCTTGGCTTCGTGTTCCAATGCAACTTGTGAGTTGTGGATTTCATTAAACGGAATAGTATCTGATGCTGACAAGTCATCCATGATAATGGTATCACACTCGATATGAGACACAGATTTTTTAGAGTTCTTGTTGAAAGTCACTTGTCCACGATAGTCTACCTTACCACCGCCTTTAGCGATTGATTTAGAGACGATAGAGGAACTTGTGTGCGGCGCATTGTGGATCATCTTAGCACCAGTATCTTGGTGTTGCCCTGCATTGGCAAAGGCAATCGAAAGCATAGTCCCACGCGCACCTTCTCCATCAAGGTAAACAGATGGATATTTCATAGTTGTTTTGGCACCTAAGTTTCCATCAATCCACTCAACAGTCGCATCTTTCAAAGCTTTAGCACGTTTGGTTACCAAGTTATAAACGTTGTCAGACCAGTTTTGAATAGTCGTATAACGCATATAAGCTCCGTCCAAAGCAAAGATTTCTACAATAGCAGCGTGCAAGCTGTTGCTTGAATAAGTTGGCGCTGTACATCCTTCTACGTAGTGGACACTTGCTCCCTCATCAACGATGATCAAGGTACGTTCAAACTGTCCAGTATTTTCGTTATTGATACGGAAGTAAGTTTGAAGTGGAATATCTACTTTGACCCCTTTTGGTACGTAGATAAAGGTTCCGCCAGACCATACTGCTGAGTTGAGGGCCGCCAACTTGTTATCTGTAGGCGGTACCAACTTAGCAAAGTATTGTTTAAACAAGTCTGGGTATTCCTTGAGGGCAGAATCTGTATCTGTAAAGATAATTCCTAACTTCTCAAATTCTTCCTTCATGTTATGGTAAACCACTTCTGACTCATACTGGGCAGAAGCTCCAGCTAGATAGGCACGCTCAGCTTCAGGAATCCCGATTCGTTCAAAGGTTTCTTTGATTTTTTCAGGAACGTCATCCCAAGAACGGGCTGGTTTATCAGATGGTTTTTGGTAGTAGATCAAGTCGTCAAAGTCAATCTCTGACAAGTCTGCTCCCCAAGTTTGCATGGGCATTTTTTTGAAGGTTTCATAAGATTTCAAACGGAATTCCAGCATCCACTCAGGTTCTCCCTTAGCAGCTGATAGTTCACGAATGACATCTTCATTCAATCCTTTTCCTGTCGATAGGACAGGCTCTACATCGTCATGGAAACCAAATTTATACTCACCAAGATCAATTGGTTTTGGTTCTACTCTTTCTTCAGCCATAATATCCTTTCTTTCATTCTTCATTTCTAATAATTCATAAGACAAAAGAAGCTTGTCTTATTGGTTTTCTTGGTCTTCAATTGTTTTCTTCAGGGCATTCCAAGCTAGGGTTGCGCATTTAATTCGTTGAGGGAATTTGGCAACTCCTGATAAAAAAGCTGCATCTCCAAGTTGATCTTGACGCTCATCCTCTTGCCCTTGAACCATTTCAGAAAAAATGGTCGCAAGCTCTAGGATTTCTTGCTTTGTCTTTCCTAAAACAACGTCTGTCATCATACTAGCAGAGGCAGTTGAGATGGTGCATCCTGAGTTTAGAAAAGCAATATCTTCCAAACGATTCTCTGCATCAAACTTGACAGAGAGATTGATGACATCGCCACAAGTTGGATTATTGAGACTGATTTGCTCAGCATCTTCTAACTTCCCTTGATGATGGGGATTTTTTGAATGGTCCGCTACCACTGCCATATAAAGGCTATCTAGTTTAGAAAGTGCCATTGAAAAACTCCTTTGTCTTTAGTAAAGCATCGACTAGTTTGTCGCAATCTGCCTTGGTATTGTAGATATAAAAACTAGCGCGAGCTGTTGCAGGGACTTCCAAATACTGGAGCAATGGTTGGGCACAATGATGACCGGCACGAACTGCTACTCCTTCATAATCCAGGGCTGTCGCAAGGTCATGAGGATGAAGGTCACCTAGGTTAAAGGCAATGACACCTGAACGTTGAGCCAAATCTTGCGAACCGTAAATGGTCAAACCCTCAATTGCCTGCAATTTTGGAAAGATATATGCAATCAGTTCTTGTTCATGAGCTTCAATCGCTTCCATACCAAGATTTTCAAGATAATCTACTGCTGCAGCAAGTCCAATCGCACCTGCTATATTGGGAGTTCCAGCCTCAAATTTCCAAGGTAACTCCTTCCAGCTAGCAGATTGCTCATAGACGAAATCAATCATCTCGCCACCAAATTCAACTGGTGACATTTGTTCCAGATACTTTTCCTTCCCATAAAGGACACCGATACCAGTCGGACCAGCCATCTTGTGACCTGAAAAGGCAAAGAAGTCAACGTCCAAGTCCTGAACATCAATCTTCATATGAGGTGTAGACTGAGCACCATCTACCACCATAATAGCTCCAACTTTATGAGCCATTTGCGTGATTTCTTTGATAGGATTGATCACTCCAAGAACATTGGAAGCATGTGCTAGTGAAACAAATTTAACCTTATCAGTCAATTTAGCTCGCAAGTCATCCATATCGAGAGCGCCATCTTTGAGATAAACATAGACAAGCTCAGCTCCGGTCTTTCGACAAGCTTCCTGCCATGGGATAATATTGGAATGGTGTTCCATGACTGAAATCAAGACCTGATCTCCCTCAGTCAAGGTTTCCTCAGCGAAACGTGCCACCCAGTTGAGACTAGTCGTAGTTCCTCTAGTGAAGAGTACTTCCTTTGTCGAACCTGCGTTGATGAACTTGCGAATGGTTTCGCGAGCAGCTTCATAAGATGCTGTCGCACGCTCTGCCAAAGTATGAACTCCTCGGTGGACATTGGCATTATCCTGCTCATAGTAGCGGTTAATGGCTTCCAGAACAGCTAGTGGTTTTTGTGTCGTCGCAGCATTATCCAAATAAATCAGAGGTTCGTCATTAACAATCTGATCTAAAATTGGAAAATCCTTGCGAATCGCTTCTACATCAAACATAGGCTTCCCCTTAGCGTTTTGACAATTTTTCTTCGATCGTCGCAATCATCTCATCACGAACTTCTTTGACTGGAATCTCAACGATTACAGATCCAAGGAATCCGCGAACAACCAAACGTTCTGCAGTTGCCTTGTCCAATCCACGGCTCATGAGATAGTACATGTCTTCTGGATCCACTTGACCGATTGAAGCTGCGTGTCCTGCAGTAACATCATTTTCATCAATCAAAAGGATTGGGTTAGCATCTGAACGAGCCTGGTCAGAAAGCATGAGAACACGGCTTTCTTGTTGCGCATCTGCTCCCTTAGCGCCCTTGATGATGTGTCCAATACCATTGAAAGTCAAAGTTGCTTTTTCAAGGATAACTCCATGTTGAAGGATATTACCAATAGAGTTGCAGCCATAGTTCGTCACTCGCGTATCAATCCCTTGAATCTGACGCCCACTTGATAAGGCAATGGCTTTAAGATCTGCATGGCTACCATTTCCAAGTAAATCACTATCAAAATCAGCAATGACGTTTCCTTCATTCATAACTGCAATTGCCCAGTCAATGCTTGCATCGTTGCCGAGTTTACCACGACGGCTAATGTAGGCCGTAACATTTTCACCTAGACGGTCAATAGCTGCAAATTTCACTTGCGCACCTGAACGTGCAATGACTTCTACTGTGATATTGGCAGTTGCTTTAGCACTACCTTCACCACGTGACTCTAGACGTTCAAGGTAACTAATCTTACTATTCTTCCCAGCGACAATGAGGATATGCTTGTTAAAAGGTACGTCGCTATCACTATCTTGGTAGAAAATCCCTTCAATTGGCTCTGTGATTTCTACGTTATCTGGAATATAGAGAACAGCACCACTGTTAAAGTAAGCTGTGTGGTAAGCTGCCAATTTGTCATCATCGTATTTCACAGATGACATGAAGAATTCTTTAATAATTTCCGGAATTTCTTCTAGTGCTGAATGGAAATCAGTAAAGACAACACCCTGTTCAGCTAACTCAACTGGAGTTTGTTCAAAAACAGTTTGAGTTCCTACTTGCACCAACTTCAAATGATTGTCCAAAGCAGTGAAGTCAGGGATATTTGTTGATGGTTCACTTTCTGTTATTGTTCCATCACCAAGATTCCAACGATGAAATTTTACACGTTCAATAGCCGGTAATTCCAAACTTTCAATTTTATCAAAAGCTTTTTGACGGAGTTCAGATAACCAACTTGGCTCAGCGTGTAATTCTGAAAAAAGTTTAATAGTTTCTTTAGTCATTTATGTCTCCTAAAAGATACGAGCGAATTACAGTTCTTCCTTATAGTCGTAGCCAAGTTCTTCAGCTAATTTTGCGTATCCTTCACGTTCCAAACGTGCAGCCAATTCAGGACCTCCAGAAAGAACGACACGCCCTTCCATCATCACATGTACTACATCTGGTGTGATATAGTTCAAGAGACGTTGGTAGTGAGTAATAATCATAGCACCAAAGCCTTCACCACGCATAGCATTGACGCCTTTAGATACAACTTTAAGAGCGTCGATATCAAGACCAGAGTCAATCTCATCAAGTAGGGCGAAAGTTGGTTCCAACATCAAGAGTTGAAGAATTTCATTACGTTTTTTCTCACCACCGGAGAAACCTTCATTGAGGTAACGCTCTGCCATTTCTTCTTTCATATTGAGCAATTCCATTTTTTCGTCTAATTTTTTCAAGAATTCACGAACTGAAATTTTTTCATCATCTTCTTTCCCAGCATTCATAGCTGCACGAAGAAATTCCGCATTGGTAATCCCAGGGATTTCTGATGGATATTGCATGGCAAGAAAAAGCCCCATGCGCGCACGTTCGTCTACTTCTAATTCTAAAATATTGACACCATCAAATAGGATTTCACCCTCAGTGACTTCATAGTTTGGATTTCCCATAATCGCTGCAGAAAGTGTTGACTTACCCGTTCCGTTTGGCCCCATAATCGCAGCAATTTCTCCAGTTTTAAGAGTTAAATTAACCCCTTTTAAAATTTCCTTATCTTCAATCGCAACATGAAGATTTCTGATTTCTAATACTGACATGATAATTCCTTTCTTTTCAATCTTTTTTACTGTTTTTACTTAAAACTAAATCTTTTTAAAGTCCTAGGAAAACACAGTAAAATGTCAATAAATATACTTTATTAGTATAACAAAAAAAAGCCTAAAAGGCTTTGATTTTGTCTAAAAACTAGTGTTACTCTTTTCTCTGAAAATGTTCATCTATAGCGCTCACAATTTTACCCATGATATAAGAGACACGAAAATTTCGGAGAATGAGAATTGCCCAGAGAAGAGCCATTAAATACTGTCCATTCATCATTGACTCATTAAAAAAGTAAGTTTCAGCAGCTGTAAATAGAGCCATGATAATAAATTGTTGTCTGTTCATCGTCTTTTACCAAAAATTCCTTTTAGTCTTCTTCAATGATTACTTTATCCTCTAAAAATTCAAAACCTTGAGGTAGTATAGATTCATCGGTCGCTTCCTGAACTACCTGTTCTGGAGAAGATTTAACCTTTGCTGAGAAGTCTGCTCGAACTTCTTTCCACTCTTCCATTGAGATTGCAAGAATCTCTGGAGAAAATCCAGCGGCTTTACTGAGAATATTTCCGAACACAGTATTCAGATTGTCTCGTTTCATAGTTTGACCAGCGTTAAAGTTAGATTCAAAAGCCAAAATCGCATGGTGTTCATTTGCTGCAACAGGTTGAGAACCAGCTAAAAGTGCCTTATCTGGTCCTGATAAGCTTTCGATGACTTCTCCCCAAGCATTTTGAAGTCGAATTAAGTTTTGACGGGCTAAGTCTGGATTTTCTATCGCTTCTTGCAAAATAGACTGAACCTTGTTTCGGTCTACACGATAGATTGACTTACTGTTAGACGGACGACTTGGTGTAGAAACAGTTTGCTTGGGATTAGAACCAACATTAGCAAGAGCTTGTTTCAATCGTGCAACTTCTTCTCGAAGAGAAGACAATTCCTCAGCCACTTCACCTGAAAGTTCTGGTTGGGAATCAATTTCTGCTAAACGAATAGTCATCATTTCGGCATAAATTTTAGGTTGTAGGCTAGCCTTAATATCAGCTAGACTTTTAGTAGCAAGGCTAATCATCTCAAACAAGACATCTTGTGGAAGTTCTAAGTTACCCTTGAATACATCACTATGATGCGAATTTTCTCCACCTGCTTGAACAATTAAGATATCACGCAAATATTGTAGTAAATCGACTACAAATCGTGTCATGCTTTTTCCATTCTCAAAAATCAGGTCCAGATTTTCCAAAGCACCTGTTACATCCTTTTGGACTAAAGCTGCTACATAATTATCCAAAGCACTTAAACTAATGGTTCCAGTAATTTCCTCAGAAACTGCTGTCGTCAATTTGGCATCTTGAGTTAAACTCAGTGCCTGATCTAAAATAGACAAGGCATCACGCATACCACCTTCAGCTCGACGAGCAATAATTTCAACAGCTTCAGTCTCGTAATCAATCCCTTCCTTTTCTAAAATATAGAAGATGTGATCTCGAATATCCTGAGTTTTAATGGACTTAAACTCAAAACGTTGAACACGAGATAAAATCGTTGCAGGAATTTTATGAAGTTCTGTTGTTGCCAGAATAAAAACAACATTTGGAGTTGGTTCTTCCAGTGTTTTCAAAAGGGCATTAAAGGCACCTGTCGAAAGCATATGAACCTCATCAATGATATAAACCTTATACTGAGCTATACTTGGAGCATACGTTGATTTATCACGAATATCACGAATTTCATCAACCCCATTATTAGAAGCAGCATCCATTTCGATAACGTCTTCTAAACTTCCATCCGTAACAGCTTGGCAGATATAACAGTTATTACAAGGTTCTCCCCCTACTTGATTAGGGCAGTTCATCGCCTTAGCAAAAATCTTAGCCACACTGGTCTTACCAGTTCCACGAGGCCCTGAAAATAGGTAGGCGTGACTAATTTTATCTTGTTCCACAGCTTGTTTAAGCGTTCGAGCAATAACTTCCTGGCCCACTAGTTGTGAAAAATTTTGACTTCTATACTTTCGATAAAGCGCCTGATACATTATGCTTTCTCCTCAAACATTGAAAATACCCATTCTGTCTTTTCTAACAAGATGGTAACAAACTCTTCTAAATATCGTTGATCAATTTCATCATAATCATCAACTTGAGAAGAATCCAAATCTAATACTCCGAGAAGACGCCCATCTTTTACCATTGGAAGAACAATCTCGCTACGAGCACTACTATCACAAGAAATATAGTTTGGATAGGTTTTTACATCACCAACGATAACTGTTTGACAGCTAGCCGCTGACTCACCACAAACTCCTTTTCCGAGCGCAATTCTAACACATGAGACTCCACCCTGAAAAGGGCCTAAAATAAGCTCATTTCCGTCATATAAATAGAAACCTGCAAAAACAGTATGCGGAAAGTTCATTTTTAAGAGAGCACTAGCATTTGATAGATTAGCCAACACATTGGTCTCACCTTCTAAAAGACTAGAGAGTTGTTCATTTACAATTTGATAAATTGATTCTTTTTCGGAATGTAACATAAATCCATTATATCAAAAAAAACTAGTTGAAAAAAGAAAAATCCCTTGTTTTAACAACAAAGGATTTGTAATTAAATCTGATTGATTAAAGTTCGATGTCTCCGAACAAGTCAGCCATTGAGAATCCAGTTTGTGTTTCTGGAAGTTCAAAGTCACGTTTTTCTTGACGTTTTGGACGACGTGGACGTGGAGCACGTTTTTCTTCGTTTTGTCCTTCTTCTTGAGCTGGACGTTCTTCAAGAGCTTTGATAGAAAGTGATACACGTTCTGCATCAGCGTTAACATCAAGAACTTTAACAGTAACTTCTTGACCAACTTTAAGAGCTTCTTTTGGATTTTCAATACGTTTGTGTGA
>OGTC01000229.1_pt1 | contig 26825 bp, 29 predicted proteins | sample 1574531 | NCBI WGS metagenome assembly OGTC01 (sample SAMN03295859, study PRJEB24534) | human gut metagenome | isolation source: fecal sample 2 from infant 9 | host: Homo sapiens | place: USA: Pittsburgh, PA | collected 2014-07 | reverse complement strand
AGAACGCCGGAAGTAGTTGGGGGTTGCCCCCTGTGAGATATGGAAGTCGCTTAGCTCTTATCCGCCATAGCTCAGTTGGTAGTAGCGCATGACTGTTAATCATGATGTCGTAGGTTCGAGTCCTACTGGCGGAGTACTAAACGTTCTACGGAACGTTTTTTTATTTTGTTGAAATAGGTATAATAGTTTTGTATCATTTTCACATCTATTTTTACTTCATTTTTTTGTTTTAAGTTATTTTAGCTTTTATTTTTTACGATACAGGATTTTTTATTTCTTTTGTTAACCTTTCTGATAAACTTGTTTTATCAATAAGAAAGGTTTTTTATATGCTTCAAAATTATTATGACTATTGTTTCCATTTCCTAAAACAGGTTGAAAAGGAATATTCGTTTTTAGTTCAGACAAGTGACGATTGGGAGTCGCTTCATTTAAAATTTCTTCTTTATTACTTAATCCGCTTTAGGATAAAAGATGAGAAGGATTTTATTCTCTGCCATTTTAGGGCTGCTTATCGTATCTACCTAAATCGTTTACTGGGACATCGATTTACATATTGTTAGTAAGCATAGTTAATTTCCATTTATTACGAACGTTAGTTTATGGTTAGAAAAAAATATATAGAATAAGCTTTAAATTGGCCTTTTTTTAATTACAAATTGAAGGAAAACCCTAATCTTTTCTATTGTTTATTCTTGATTAAATGGTGTTTTTTTCTTATAATAAATTGTAAGATATAATTGTGGGTGAAAGTCCCACCATGTATATGAGAAAGGACGAGCCTTTTGGCTCAGACGAAAATATGACTTCAGTTGTTGTTGTAGGTACCCAATGGGGTGATGAAGGTAAAGGAAAAATTACAGATTTTCTTTCAGCTAATGCGGAAGTGATTGCTCGTTACCAAGGTGGTGACAATGCAGGGCACACTATCGTCATTGATGGGAAAAAATTTAAATTGCACTTGATTCCATCTGGTATTTTCTTCCCTGAAAAAATCTCTGTAATTGGGAATGGTATGGTTGTAAATCCTAAGTCTCTTGTCAATGAATTGTCATACCTTCATGCAGAGGGAGTTACAACGGATAACCTTCGTATTTCTGATCGTGCGCATGTAATTTTGCCTTATCATATTGAGTTAGACCGTCTTCAAGAAGAAGCTAAAGGTGACAATAAAATTGGAACGACTATCAAAGGAATCGGTCCTGCTTATATGGATAAAGCAGCTCGTGTTGGAATTCGTATTGCGGATCTTTTGGATAAAGAAATTTTCCGTGAACGTTTAGAACGTAATCTTGCTGAGAAAAATCGTCAATTTGTAAAATTGTATGATAGTGAACCTATTTCAATTGATGATATTTTTGAAGAATACTATGAGTATGGCCAACAAATCAAGCAATATGTGACTGATACTTCCGTAATCTTGAACGATGCACTTGATAATGGGAAACGTGTTCTCTTTGAAGGTGCACAAGGTGTTATGTTAGACATCGACCAAGGTACTTATCCGTTTGTTACTTCATCAAACCCTGTTGCTGGTGGTGTTACTATCGGTTCTGGTGTGGGCCCAAGTAAAATCGATAAAGTTGTAGGTGTATGTAAGGCCTATACTAGTCGTGTAGGAGATGGTCCTTTCCCAACTGAACTATTTGATGAAGTTGGACATCGTATCCGTGAAGTTGGACATGAGTATGGAACAACTACTGGTCGTCCACGTCGTGTAGGTTGGTTTGACTCAGTTGTTATGCGCCATAGCCGCCGTGTTTCTGGTATCACAAATCTCTCTTTGAACTCTATCGATGTTTTGAGTGGTTTGGATACTGTTAAAATCTGTGTGGCCTATGATCTTGACGGTCAACGTATTGATTACTACCCAGCTAGTCTCGAACAATTGAAACGTTGTAAACCAATCTACGAAGAATTGCCTGGTTGGTCTGAAGATATTACTGGAGTACGTACTTTGGAAGACCTTCCTGAAAATGCACGCAACTATGTTCGCCGTGTCAGTGAATTGGTGGGTGTTCGTATTTCTACCTTCTCAGTAGGTCCTGATCGTGATCAAACAAATATTTTAGAGAGTGTTTGGTCATAGGAGATTTTTTAAGATTTGTTTAAGACAGGTTGGATATACTATAGACAGTTACAAGAAGACCTCCTAACTTGTTGTAACAAATTTCCTAAACTTTTCTTTTTCATAATAATCTCCCTATAAAGTCACCGCATTCGGTGGCTTTTTTTGTGTTGAGAAACATGGTATAATGATAGAATTGATAGCTAGGAAGAGAGAAGAGATGAATTACACGCTTGAAGAGAAAGAAGCTTTTATGAGAGAGGCCTTAAAGGAGGCAGAAATTGCTTTAGAGCATGATGAAATCCCGATTGGTTGTGTGATTGTCAAGGATGGAAAAATCATAGGGAGGGGCCATAATGCGCGCGAGGAGTTGCAACGGGCAGTCATGCATGCGGAAATTATGGCCATAGAGAATGCTAATCTAAGCGAAGAGAGTTGGCGTTTGCTGGATTGTACGCTTTTTGTGACTATTGAGCCTTGCGTTATGTGTAGTGGGGCAATTGGTCTTGCCCGCATTCCAAACGTGGTCTACGGGGCTAAAAACCAGAAATTTGGCGCCGCTGGGAGCTTGTACGATATTTTAACAGATGAGAGGCTCAATCACCGTGTGGACGTTGAAACAGGTGTTTTAGAGAATGAATGCGCAGAGATTATGCAAGACTTTTTCCGAAATCGACGTAAAAAATAATTTCTCTTTAAAAACAGAGGGGAATGTGGTATAATAACTAGTGGAGCAACAGTTCTGCGTGAAGCGGGTCAGGGGAGGAATCCAGCAGCCCTAAGCGAGTGTGAATTGTGTGCTCTTTTTTCGTGCTTTTTTCGAATAAATAAGATAAAATAGCCTAGAATAAAAGATTAAAAAGAGGGAAAATATGAAAATTCGTGGTTTTGAATTAGTTTCTAGTTTTACAGATGAAAATTTACTACCTAAGCGTGAGACAGCGCATGCAGCTGGGTACGACTTAAAGGTTGCGGAGCGTACAGTTATCGCTCCAGGAGAGATTGTCTTGGTTCCGACAGGGGTTAAGGCCTATATGCAGCCAACTGAGGTGCTTTACCTCTATGATCGCTCTTCAAACCCTCGTAAAAAAGGTCTGGTCTTGATTAACTCAGTTGGTGTCATTGACGGAGATTATTATGGTAATCCAGGGAATGAGGGCCATATCTTTGCGCAGATGAAGAATATCACAGACCAAGAGGTTGTTCTTGAAGTTGGGGAACGTGTAGTTCAGGCTGTCTTTGCGCCTTTCTTAATTGCAGATGGAGATGAAGCAGACGGAGTTCGTACTGGTGGATTTGGATCGACAGGACACTAAGATGAAGATTATCTTTGTACGCCATGGGGAACCAGATTACCGTGAGTTAGAGGAGCGTTCTTATACGGGATTTGGGATAGATTTGGCACCCTTGTCTGAGAAGGGACGGCAGCAAGCCCAGGAACTGGGCAAAAATCCTTTGTTTGGCTCAGCTGATATACTGGTGTCTTCTGCAGTCACAAGAGCTTTAGAAACGGCTTCTTATGTGGCTTGTGTTACTGGATTTCCTTTGAGAGTGGAGCCATTATTGCATGAATGGCAGGTCTATGAAAGTGGCACAGATAATTTTGAAAAAGCTCGTACTATGTTTCTAGAAAATAAGGGGGAGTTGCTTTCTAATAGTCCTATTCAATATGAGACAGCTACGGAGATGAAGTCTCGGTTTCTAGAATGCATGGCTAAGTATCGAGATTATCAGACCGTGATAGTGGTAACTCACAATATGCTCATGCGCCAATTTGTACCAGACGAGAAGATTGATTTCTGCCAAGTGATTGAGTGTGAGATAGAAATTTAGAAAGAGGTTTATCATCGCAAAGAAAAAGGCGACATTTGTGTGTCAAAATTGTGAATATAATTCGCCCAAGTATCTAGGGCGCTGTCCAAACTGTGGGTCTTGGTCTTCTTTTGTTGAGGAGGTTGAGGTTGCAGAGGTCAAGAATGCGCGTGTGTCCTTGGCAGGTGAAAAAACCAAGCCCATGAAATTGGCTGAGGTGACTTCCATCAATGTCAATCGAACCAAGACGGAGGTCGTGTATCTGGTATTACCAATCTTTCATTGAACTCTATTGATGTTTTGAGTGGTTTGGATACAGTGAAAATCTGTGTGGCCTATGATCTTGATGGACAACGTATCGATTACTATCCAGCTAGCCTTGAGCAGTTGAAACGTTGCAAGCCTATCTATGAGGAATTGCCAGGTTGGTCAGAAGACATCACTGGAGTCCGTAATTTAGAAGACCTTCCTGAAAATGCACGCAACTATGTTCGTCGTGTAAGTGAGTTGGTTGGTGTTCGCATCTCAACATTCTCAGTAGGTCCTGGTCGTGAACAAACTAATATTTTAGAAAGTGTTTGGTCATAGGAGATTTTTAAGATTAGTTTAAGAGAGGTTGGGTATACTATAGACAGTTACAAGAAGACCTCCTAACTTGTTGTAGCAAAATCCTAAACTTTTCTTTTTCATAATAATCTCCCTATAAGAACCACCCAATTGGCGGTTTTTTTGCTGGAAAGGCGAGAAATTTAGATTTTCATCAATTTGATGTCTTTTATGTTATTTTTATGTTATAATGAGTCACAAGTAGGCCGAGCGAATCGGTCGGTAGATGGAGGAGCATAGATGTCAAGAGCGGAGCGAGTTATTTTAACAAATATGTGTATGGTTTATGATGAGGACCGCATTTTAGTACAAAATAAAGTAAATGATGATTGGACCGGCCTTTGCTTTCCAGGTGGTCATGTTGAAAATCGTGAATCCTTTGTCAAATCAGTGATACGGGAAATCAAGGAGGAAACAGGGCTGACCATCTATGGGCCTAGGTTATGCGGTGTCAAGCAGTTTTATACCGAAAAGGATGAACGTTACGTCGTTTTTCTTTACAAAACCAATCGTTTTGAAGGAGAGCTGGTCTCGTCCGACGAGGGAGAAGTGTTCTGGATTAAACGCGAGGATCTTGATCACCACTCGCTGGCCTTGAGCTTTAAAGAAATGTATCAAGTTTTCACATCAGATTTGACGGAGCAGTTTACCTATCTGGATAATGGAGAAATCATCAGAGGTCTATACTAGGGAGAACTGCCCAATCGGCGGTTTTTTTGCTTGTTTTTTGCGAATTTAGTATAATAGGGACAGCAAAAATAGAATAGAGAAATACATGAAAATTCGAGGATTCGAACTGGTTTCCAGCTTTACAAATGAAGATTTGCTGCCTAAGAGAGAGACGGCTCACGCGGCGGGCTATGATTTGAAAGTGACAGAGCGCACCCTTGGACCAGGGGAGATTAAGCTGGTTCCGACCGGTGTCAAGGCCTATATGCAGCCGGGTGAGGTGCTTTATCTTTATGACCGTTCTTCAAATCCTCGTAAAAAGGGCTTGGTTTTGATTAACTCAGTTGGTGTCATTGATGGAGACTATTATGGCAACCCAGGAAATGAAGGACATATCTTTGCTCAGATGAAAAATATCACAGATCAAGAAGTTGTTCTTGAAGTTGGGGAACGTGTGGTTCAGGCTGTCTTTGCACCATTTTTAATCGCAGATGGAGATGAGGCGGATGGCGTACGGACCGGTGGATTTGGGTCAACAGGGCACTAAGATGAAGATTATCTTTGTACGTCATGGAGAGCCAGATTATAGTATGCTTGATAAACTTGAAAACCCGCAACTCTATAGTGGTTTTGGTCGTGATTTAGCACCATTGACAGGAAAAGGGCGCGGTCTAGCAAAAGAAGTTGCTAAAACTGCATGTTTTGGAAAGGCAGAGATTATTATTTCATCATCTGTGACGAGGGCTTTAGAAACAGCACATTATATAGCGGTTGAAACAGGATTGGACTTATTTGTAGAGCCGTTTTTTCATGAGTGGCGTCCAGACTTAGATGGCACTAACTCTGATTTAACTAGTGTATTGGTAGCTCATGAATATTATCTAAAACATCAAGGAGGTTTATCTGAAGATTCTCCTTATCGCTATGAAACTGATCTAGAGATGCGTCATCGTTTTTTAAGAGCTTTGGAAAAATATAAAGATTATAAAACTATTATCATTGTAACTCACGGAATGCTCATGCGCCAATTTGTACCAGACGAGAAGATTGATTTTTGCCAAGTGATTGAGTGTGAGATAGAGATATAGAAAGAGGTTTATTATAGCAAAGAAAAAGGCGACATTTGTGTGTCAAAATTGTGAATATAACTCACCTAAGTATTTAGGACGCTGTCCAAACTGTGGGTCTTGGTCTTCTTTTGTGGAGGAAGTTGAGGTTGCAGAAGTCAAAAATGCGCGTGTGTCCTTGACAGGTGAGAAAACCAAGCCTATGAAATTGGCTGAAGTAACTTCTATTAATGTCAATCGAACCAAGACTGAGATGGAGGAATTCAACCGTGTACTCGGTGGAGGTGTGGTACCAGGGAGTCTTGTCCTTATCGGTGGGGATCCAGGGATTGGGAAATCAACCCTTCTCTTACAAGTATCAACCCAGTTATCTCATGTGGGAACGGTTCTCTATGTCAGTGGAGAGGAGTCGGCCCAACAGATTAAACTCCGTGCAGAGCGTTTAGGTGATATTGATAGCGAATTTTATCTCTATGCCGAGACCAATATGCAGAGTGTTCGATCTGAGGTGGAGCGCATCCAACCTGACTTTCTCATCATCGACTCTATCCAAACTATCATGTCTCCTGAGATTTCAGGGGTGCAGGGGTCAGTTTCTCAGGTACGTGAGGTGACGGCTGAGCTCATGCAGTTGGCCAAAACCAATAACATCGCCATCTTCATCGTCGGCCATGTGACTAAGGAAGGAACCTTGGCGGGCCCGCGTATGCTAGAACACATGGTGGATACGGTCCTCTACTTTGAGGGCGAACGCCACCATACCTTCCGAATTCTGAGAGCAGTCAAAAACCGTTTTGGTTCCACTAATGAAATTGGAATCTTTGAGATGCAGTCAGGTGGATTGGTTGAAGTTCTTAATCCTAGTCAGGTATTTCTGGAAGAACGTTTGGATGGAGCCACCGGCTCGTCCATCGTTGTGACTATGGAAGGAACACGTCCAATTCTTGCGGAAGTGCAGGCCTTGGTGACGCCGACCATGTTTGGAAATGCTAAGCGTACGACGACAGGGCTTGATTTCAATCGCGCTAGTCTGATTATGGCTGTCTTGGAGAAACGGGCAGGCTTACTCCTTCAAAATCAGGATGCCTATCTCAAATCAGCTGGTGGTGTCAAATTAGATGAGCCTGCCATTGACCTGGCTGTTGCAGTTGCTATTGCTTCGAGCTACAAGGACAAGCCAACCAATCCCCAGGAATGTTTTGTAGGAGAGTTGGGTTTGACGGGAGAGATTCGGCGCGTAAATCGTATCGAACAACGGGTCAATGAAGCTGCTAAGCTTGGATTTACAAAAATCTATGTACCAAAAAATTCCCTAACAGGTATAAAGCCACCTAAGGAAATTCAGGTGATTGGGGTGACAACTATTCAGGAAGTCTTGAAAAAAGTATTCTCCTAATAGTTAAACTTAGTTTTAGATTGCAAAATATTTTGTAGCCAATATTTATAAAAAAGGAGGAATTTCTGATGAAATTTTCTATGGATAGTCACATGCAATTTCCTTTGGTAGAGTTGTCGCTCAATCAGGGAGAAACGCTCTTTATCCAGCGCGGTAGTATGGTTTACCATACACCCAATGTAAGTCTAAATACCCAGCTCAATGCAAGCGGTTCTGGTTTGGGACGTTTTGTCAAAGCTGTGGGGCGTTCGATGGTTTCTGGCGAAAGCACCTTCATTACTCAAGCTGTTGCAGAGTCAGATAACGGCAACCTTGCTCTAGCACCAGATACTCCTGGTCAAGTGATTGCTCTTGAGCTAGGCGAAAAGCAATATCGATTGAATGATGGGGCTTTTCTAGCTCTTGATGGTACGGCCTTCTATACAATGGAGCGCCAGTCTATCGGGAAGGCTCTGTTTGGAGGGCAAGGCGGTCTCTTTGTGATGACAACCCAAGGTCAGGGGACTCTCTTGGCCAATGCTTTTGGTTCTATTAAGAAAATTGAACTGCAAAACCAAGAAATGACGATCGACAATGCCCATGTGGTTGCTTGGGACCAGTCTTTGGACTATAATATCCATCTAGAAAATGGCTTCTGGCAATCTATCGGTACAGGTGAAGGAGTCGTTAATACCTTCCGAGGTACGGGTGAGGTTTATGTACAAAGCCTCAATCTTCAGAGCTTTGCAGGATCTCTTAACAAGTATATCCAAAAAGGTTCATAACAATAAAAAAACTAGGACAGGGCCCCAAGTTAGTTGCTGGATGTCTCTGTCCTAGTTTTCTATATATAGTCTGAAAGCTGACAAACGAGGTAAAAGATGGTAAGATAGAAAATAAATAATTTGGTGTTCAAATTATCTTGAAAGTAAGAAAGTGTGTTGTCATGTCCTATTTCGAACAATTTATGCAGGCTAATCAGGCTTATGTGGCCTTACACGGAGAACTCAATCTTCCAATCAAACCTAAAACAAGAGTAGCGATTGTCACTTGTATGGATTCTCGTTTACATGTTGCCCAAGCTTTGGGGCTTGCACTGGGTGATGCCCATATTTTACGGAATGCGGGTGGCCGTGTGACAGATGACATGATCCGTTCCCTCGTGATTTCCCAGCAACAAATGGGAACAAGAGAAATTGTGGTTCTCCATCATACAGACTGTGGTGCTCAAACTTTCAATAATGAGGATTTTCAAGAGCACTTAAAATGCGAACTGGGAGTTGATGTATCTGGTCAAGATTTTCTTCCTTTCCAAGACGTTGAGGAAAGTGTTCGCGAGGATATTAAATTGCTTCGAGAATGTCCGTTAATTCCAGATGATGTCATTATTTCGGGGGCTGTTTATGATGTGGACACAGGAAGAATGATTGAAGTATACTAATTTTCCATTTGAAAGTGTATATCATACAGATGATAAGGTAGTAGATTTTCGCTTGGATATCACTAATATAAAATAGCATAAGACAAGGGTATAAAAGTCTACTCTTGTCTTATTTTTTATTGAAAAATTGAAAAAAAAGCGCTACAATGGTAGTTGGAAAAGTGTTGTGGAAAACACAAGCGATACATAAATACTGGAGGAAATCATGTCTTTTTCTGACTTAAAGCTGTTTGCCCTCTCCTCAAATAGGGAATTGGCAGAGCGTGTGGCACAAGAAATTGGAATGGAATTGGGAAAATCAAGTGTTCGCCAATTTTCAGACGGAGAGATTCAGGTCAATATTGAAGAATCTATCCGTGGAAAACACGTCTTTATCCTGCAATCAACTAGTTCACCAGTCAATGACAATTTGCTTGAAATCTTAATCATGGTGGATGCTTTGAAGCGTGCTAGTGCAGAGTCTGTTAATGTAGTCATGCCTTACTATGGCTATGCACGTCAGGATAGAAAGGCGAGAGCTCGTGAGCCGATTACTTCAAAACTTGTTGCAAATATGCTTGAAGTTGCTGGTGTAGATCGCTTGTTGACCATTGACTTACACGCTGCACAGATTCAAGGCTTCTTTGATATTCCTGTAGATCACTTGATGGGTGCTCCGTTGATTGCGGACTATTTTGAACGTCGTGGGATGGTTGGCTCTGACTATGTAGTTGTTAGTCCAGACCATGGTGGGGTGACTCGTGCTCGTAAATTAGCAGAGTTCTTAAAAACTCCAATTGCCATTATTGACAAACGTCGTAGCGTGGATAAGATGAATACTAGTGAAGTGATGAACATCATTGGTAAGGTAGAAGGCAAGACTTGTATCTTGATCGACGATATGATTGATACAGCTGGAACTATTTGTCATGCGGCAGATGCACTTGCTGAAGCAGGTGCTGTTGAAGTTTACGCAAGCTGTACGCACCCAGTTCTTTCTGGGCCTGCTATGGATAATATCCAGAAGTCTGCGATTAAAAAATTAGTGGTGCTTGATACGATTTACCTCCCCGAAGACCGTTTGATTGACAAGATTGAACAAATCTCTATCGCCCACCTTTTGGCGGATGCCATTGTCCGTATCCACGAAAAACGCCCACTTTCTCCGTTGTTTAATATGGAAAAGACCATTTAAAAGGATTCGTCAAACAGATTGAGTTATTTTTAAAATAATAGCGAGAAACTATTTTAGAATCACTAGTGGCAAAGCGCAAAGATGAACTGATAAATCCAGAGTTACAATGGAATTACACGGCAGATTGTTCGGATTTTGCTTGACTTTGAGCCTAGTATCCCAAGAATTTTGCTTGGTTTTTGAGATTAAAATGAATTTTACTTATTTTTATTAAAAATTATAAAAAAAATTTAAAAAAAGCTTGACAACTTAAATATATGTGATATAATCTGAGTAGTGAGGTAACCCCTCATAAAAAAATTTAAAAATAAAGAGGAGATAAAACAATGAAAAAAGTTTTATTATCATCAGTAGCAGCACTTGCTGTATTCACAGCAGTTGCTCCAGTATTCGCAGAAGACCTTCCATTTGGTGGACCTAACGGAGACCAAGTTAACATCCGTGGTTGGGTTGACAACAACAAAGAAGATGAAGGAACTCTTGATCAAGCTCGCGTATTCGGTAACGCATCTGAACAAGAAAACTCTAAAGCTAAAACTGGTGAAGCTAACAACGCTGTTGTAGAACCTAAGAAAGACGCTAACGGAAACGTAATCGAAAACGAATTCGTACTTCGCGATAAAGGTCAAAAAGACGCTAAAGCTGACGTGAAAGCTGACAAGAAAGCTGACGCTAAAGACGCTAAAAAAGCTGCAGCAGCTGCAGGTCAAAAAGCTCTTCCTAAAACAAGTGCAGTTAAATAATTCATTTGTTTAATGAAGTAACCAATCACTGAAACTTCGTTTCAGTGATTTTTTTGGTAAATAATGAGGGAGAAAATGATGAGTGAACATTCTAGAATAAAAAAATCACCTATCGGTAAAATAATTGCTTCCATTCTTACATTCGTCGTCATTGTTTTTGGAGGTTTCTTTGTTTATAATAGCTTCCTAGCTCCAAAGTCAGATAAACAAAATAATGTTACTGATGTAAAAGTTGCTCAAGAAGCACCTAAGCAGACCTATACTGTTAGTGCAGAAGAAAAAGAATATCTGGCTAATAAATTTAAAGGCTTGCTCGCAACAAACTCTGAAACGGTTGGTTATGTATATATTCCTGGCACACAGTTAGATGAACCGGTCGTTCAAACAACGGATAACGCAACTTATCTAGATAAAACGTTTGAAGGTGTGCATCAACCTCTAATGGGAACAGTCTTTATGGATGCTGATAACAAAAAAGACTTTAGTGATCGTTTAACATGGTTATTTGGTCACGCTAGAGGAAGTAAAGTACCTGACCATCGTATGTTTAAGGATGTGAATTACTTCAGTAGTCAAGATTATTTCGATAAACATCCGTATGTCGTCATTGAAACACCGGAAAGAAAGTACTATTATGAAGCCGTTGCAGTGGTTATAGTTCCAGAAACAACAGCCTTTTATCGTACTTCTTTTGCAGATGACGCGGATTTTGAAAAACAATTGACAGCTATTTATGACGAGGCAAAAGTTAAGAAACCAAATGTTAAAGTGTCTCCAAAAGATAAATATATGGTTCTTTCAACTTGCCTTGAAGAAGATGATACGATTCGTACAAATCTTTACCTTCGACAAATTCCTGATTCAGAGATGACTGACTTTGTCAAACAACATGGTGAAGAACTTCAGTATAAACCAACAAGATAATAAAATTAAAAAACTATATGAATCCTCCTAAAATGTAATATTTTTATTTTGGAGGATTTTTTGATTTTCTTTTTGAGCGCAACTCTGCAAACCCTTTCAAAATGTGGTATACTGATGAAAAAGGAGGAATATTATGACTCAAGAATTTATCAATCCAAGTGATGGTGTCGTGCGTCAATACCTTGCGACCAGCAAAACAATTGCTGTAGTGGGTTTGTCTGACCGTGAGGAAACAACTAGTAATCGAGTGACCAAGGAAATGCAGGCTCGTGGCTATACAATTGTTCCTGTCAACCCCAAATTAGCTGGTAGTGAAGTTTTGGGAGAAAAGGCTTATGCTAGCCTAGCTGAGATTCCTTTTCCAGTTGATATTGTTGATGTTTACCGTCGCAGTGAGTTCTTGCCGGATGTTGCGCGTGATTTTCTCAAGGCTGATGCAAGGATTTTCTGGGCTCAATTAGGACTTGAAAGCTTGGAAGCAGCAGAAATTTTGCGTGCTGGAGGATGCGATGATATCGTCATGAATCGTTGCATCAAGAGAGAGCATACACGCTTAATTCTTGAACAATAAAAAGGTAGCCTACAGGCTACCTTTTGTGTTATACTCAATGAAAATCAAAGAGCAAACTAGGAAACTAGCCGCAGGCTGTACTTGAGTACGGCAAGATGAAGTTGACGTGGTTTGAATTTGATTTTCGAAGAGTATTAGAAAATACCGATAAGGGTTTGCATCCCAAGACTGGTTAGGATAATGGCAATCCAACAAAGGGCTCCCAGGAGAATAGATTTTCCACTGGATTTAACCATCGTGATAAGATTGGTTTTGAGTCCGATAGCACTCATTGCCATGATGATGAGAAATTTAGAGAGTTGTTTGAGAGGCGCGAAGAAGCTACTACTGATACCTAAAGAGGTAAGAAGAGTAGTTAGTAGGGAAGCTAGGATAAAGTAGAGAATAAAAAGTGGGAACACTTTTTTGATTTGAAAGCTTTGTTTATGGCTTTCTTGACGACTTTGCCAGTATGAAAGGAAAAGAGTAATGGGGATAATAGCTAGCGTTCGAGTGAGTTTGACAATGGTTGCAGCTTCGAGAGTATTAGACTGATAAAGACTGTCCCAGGCGCTAGCAGTAGCTGTTACAGAAGAGGTATCGTTGACTGCCGTACCTGCAAAGAGGGAAAATCCTTCATTAGAGAGATGTAGCCAGGTTCCTAGGGTTGGAAAGATAAGAGCAGCTATGACATTGAAGAAAAAGATGACAGAGATGGCTTGAGCTACTTCTTTTTCTTTGGCATGAATGACAGGAGCTGTAGCAGCAATAGCAGAGCCTCCGCAAATAGAGGAACCAACACCAATCAAGGTAGCTAGCTTTGTATCTAAGTCAAAAAATCTCTGGAAGAGATAAGCTACAATCAAGGCGATAGAAATGGTTGAAAGAATAACGGGAAGAGAAGATTTCCCAACTGAAAAAACTTGCGAAATATTGAGTCCGAAACCGAGTAAGACAACCGCATATTGAAGCAGTTTTTTGGAGCTGTAAGTCAAGCCTGCATCCAGTTGTTTATAGGAAGTGAGAAAGTGGTGAAGCAACATCCCAATAAAGATGGCAAAAACAGGCGCTCCTACGACTGGAAAGAAACTTCCTAAATACCAAGAAACGATAGAAATGACAAGACAGACTGAGAGACCAGCCCCATTTTTTGATAGAAATGACATAAAACCCTCCTAAAATAAGCACTTCTTATTATAGTCTTGTCTAGGAGAAAAGTAAAATAGAAAGCGACAGGGAGGGATAGTATTAGATGGAATTTTGCGGTCAAGAAGCTTTTGTAGTATAATAGAAGTACGTTTTGAAAGTAGGAGGTATCAATGGACTTAACTAAGCGCTTTAACAAACAGTTAGACAAGATTCAAGTTTCTTTGATTCGTCAGTTTGATCAGGCTATTTCAACAATTCCTGGAGTCTTACGATTGACTTTAGGGGAACCTGATTTTACGACTCCAGAACATGTCAAGGAAGCAGCAAAAAGAGCAATCGATCAGAATCAATCCTACTATACCGGAATGAGTGGCTTGCTGACTTTGCGTCAGGCAGCTAGTGATTTTGTAAGAGAGAAATACCAATTAGACTATGCTCCTGAAAATGAGATTTTGGTCACAATTGGTGCGACAGAGGCTCTATCAGCTACTCTGACAGCTATTTTGGAGGAAGGAGACAAGGTTCTCTTGCCAGCTCCTGCCTATCCAGGTTACGAACCCATTGTCAATCTAGTTGGTGCAGAGGTTGTTGAGATTGACACTACTGAGAATGGTTTTGTATTGACTCCGGAAATGCTTGAAAAAGCAATTCTGGAGCAAGGGGACAAGCTTAAGGCTGTCATTCTCAACTATCCAGCCAATCCGACAGGGATTACCTACAGTCGTGAGCAGTTGGAGGCTTTAGCGGCAGTACTACGCAAGTATGAGATTTTCGTTGTCTGTGATGAGGTCTACTCAGAATTGACTTATACTGGTGAAAATCATGTATCTCTGGGCACTATGCTGAGAGATCAAGCTATTATCATCAACGGTCTATCTAAGTCTCATGCCATGACCGGTTGGCGTTTAGGTTTTATCTTTGCACCAGCAAACTTTACAGCCCAGTTAATCAAGAGTCATCAATATTTGGTGACTGCTGCAAACACGATGACTCAGCATGCAGCAGTAGAAGCACTAACAGCTGGTAAGAATGATGCAGAACCGATGAAGAAGGAATATATTCAACGTCGAGACTACATTATCGAGAAGATGACGAATCTTGGGTTTGAGATTATCAAACCAGATGGTGCCTTTTATATCTTTGCCAAGATTCCAGCGGGCTACAATCAAGATTCATTTGCTTTTCTGAAAGATTTTGCGCAGAAGAAGGCGGTTGCCTTTATCCCGGGTGCTGCTTTTGGGCGCTATGGAGAAGGCTATGTTCGCATCTCTTATGCAGCTAGCATGGAAACCATCAGAGAAGCTATGAAGCGACTTGAAGAGTACATGAGAGAAGTATGATCCAGTCTATTACGAGCCGAGGTTTAGTGCTCTACAATCGAAATTTTCGAGAGGATGATAAGCTTGTCAAAATCTTCACAGAGCAGGCAGGGAAACGCATGTTTTTTGTGAAACATGCTGGGCAAACAAAGTTAGCTCCTGTTATACAGCCCTTGGTGTTAGCGCGCTTTCTCATGAAAGTCAACGATGATGGCCTTAGCTATATCGAGGACTATCGTGAAGTGATGACATTTCCAAAGATTAATAGTGATCTTTTTGTTATGGCCTATGCGACCTATGTTGCAGCCTTGGCAGATGCAAGTTTGCAAGATAATCACGAGGATGCTCCCTTGTTTGCTTTTTTGCAAAAGGTTTTGGAGCTGATGGAAGAGGGCTTAGACTATCAAGTTTTGACCAATATTTTTGAAATTCAACTCTTGACCCGTTTTGGGATTAGTCTCAACTTTAATGAGTGTACCTTTTGTCATCGTGTGGGGCAAGCCTTTGACTTCTCCTTCAAATACGGGGGTTGCCTTTGTCCCGATCATTACCATGAAGATGAGAAACGATGTCATTTAAATCCCAATATTCCTTATCTGCTCAATCAATTTCAGGCTATTGACTTTGAAACTCTCGAAACCATTTCGCTCAAATCAGAAATCAAACAAGAATTACGGAAATTTATAGATCAACTCTATGAGGAATACGTCGGAATTCACTTAAAATCAAAGAAATTTATCGATTCCCTAGGAGACTGGGGCCAATTACTAAAAGAGGAAGACAAATGAAAAAAATCGCAGTAGATGCAATGGGTGGTGACTACGCACCACAAGCTATTGTAGAGGGTGTCAATCAAGCTCTTGCTGACTTTCCAGATATTGAAGTTCAACTTTACGGAGACGAAAGTAAAATCAAGCAATATCTAACAGCTACAGAGCGTGTTAGTATTATTCATACGGATGAGAAAATCGACTCTGACGATGAACCTACAAAGGCTATCCGCAAGAAGAAAAATGCCAGCATGGTATTGGCAGCTAAGGCTGTCAAAGATGGAGAGGCAGATGCTGTTCTTTCTGCAGGGAATACCGGTGCCTTGTTAGCGGCAGGATTTTTCATCGTTGGTCGTATCAAGAATATCGATCGACCAGGTCTTATGTCAACACTACCAACAGTTGATGGTAAAGGATTTGATATGCTGGATCTCGGAGCTAATGCTGAAAATACAGCTCATCACCTCCATCAATATGCAATTTTAGGTTCCTTCTATGCCAGCAATGTTCGTGGAGTGGAAAATCCCCGTGTAGGGTTACTGAATAATGGTACAGAAAGTAGCAAGGGAGACCCACTCCGTAAGGAAGCCTACGACCTACTAGCTGCGGACGAACATCTAAACTTTGTCGGAAATGTGGAAGCGCGTGACCTGATGGATGGTGTTGCTGATGTTGTCGTAACCGATGGTTTCACGGGAAACGCTGTTTTAAAAGCGATTGAAGGAACGGCTATGGGAATTATGGGCTTACTCAAAAATGCCATTGCAGGCGGTGGCCTTAGAGCCAAACTAGGGGCTTTCCTTCTTAAGGACAACCTCAGAGGTTTGAAAAAACAGCTCAACTATTCAGATGTTGGGGGTGCGGTTCTGTTTGGTGTTAAGGCACCAGTAGTCAAGACTCATGGCTCAAGTGACGCCAAGGCTGTATACAGTACGATTCGTCAGATTCGTACCATGCTTGAGACAGATGTAGTTGCTCAGACTGCGCGTGAATTTTCAGAGGAATAAGGAGAATAAATATGACAGATCAACAAATTTTTGACCGTGTTGTTACGATTATCCAGGAACGCAAAGGGGAAGATTTTATCGTAACCGAAAACTTGAGTTTGAAGGATGATTTGGATGCTGATTCTGTAGATTTAATGGAATTTATCCTGACGATTGAGGAAGAATTTGGAATTGAAATCAGTGATGAGGAAATCGATAATCTCCATAGTGTTGCAGATGTATTAGCAGTCATTAAAAATAAAATATAAGAAAAAGCAACATGCTAGTCATGTTGCTTTTTTATTTAGAGTTTTAGGAGACTACACTTCAAATTCATAAAGAGCTGTAGATAGATAACGTTCTCCATTATCTGGTGCGAGCGCAAGGACTTTTTTACCTGCTCCAAGTTTTTTAGCAACTTCAATGGCAGCATAGATAGCTGCGGCAGAAGAAATACCTACTAAGAAACCTTCTTGACCACCGATGTGACGACCAAGTTCGAGAGCTTGTGCAGATGTTACACGGACGATACCATCATAGGCTTTTGTATCGAGTGTGTCTGGGATAAATCCAGCTGAAATTCCTTGAATCTTGTGTGGTCCAGGTTTTTCGCCAGATAGGATAGCAGATTCGTCTGCTTCAACGGCATATACTTGAATATTTGGATTTGCTTTTTTTAGAGCGTGTGAAACACCTGAAACTGTTCCTCCAGTACCAACACCGCCAATAAAGGCATCTAATCCATCTGCACCGAAAGCTGCTAGAATTTCAGCACCTGTTGTTCTTTCGTGAACCTCTGGATTAGCAGGATTGTTAAATTGAAGTGGTAGGAAACCATCACGTTCTGCTGCAATTTCTTGAGCCTTAGCAATAGCACCTTTCATTCCTTCGCTACCTGGAGTGAGGACTAGTTCTGCACCGTAGGCTTGAATGATTTTACGGCGTTCAACACTCATGGTTTCAGGCATAACGATGACAACCTTGTAACCTTTAGCAGCACCTACCCATGAAAGACCGATACCGGTATTCCCACTAGTTGCTTCTACAATAGTAGAACCTGGTTTGAGTTTTCCATCTTGCTCTGCTTTTTCAATCATGCTAAGAGCGATACGGTCTTTAACAGAAGAACCAGGATTAAAAGCTTCAAGTTTTACGTAGACGTCTGCAGCACCTTCAGGTACGATGTTGTTCAATTTGACAATTGGTGTTTGTCCAATCAATTCGGTGATGTTGTTATAAATAGTCATAATTCTACCTCTTTATCTAAGATGATACTAGTATAACGCTAGCAACAGTATTTGTAAAATATAGAAATCCTATCAAGGTGATAGGATTTTTTTATATCTTTGGTATTTCTTAGTTTATTTGGATAGGAACTTCGATTTCTCGTAGACCTTGGTCGATTAGAGTGACTTTTCCATTGAAAAAATCGATGAGGGAGGATTTGGTATTCTCTTTATCTTCTTTGTCAGCAAAGATCATCGTCTCAACTTGATCGGTAAAATGAGTTTCAAGTTCCATAAGATGATGTTCTTTAAGGAAATTGCCATATTCTTGATACTGAGCGTAGCTCATTTGAATTTGAATTCCTGCTTGTTCCTTAATTTCAACAATTCCAATTTCCTTGACAGCAAGAGCAACACTACCTGCATAAGCGCGAATAAGACCACCGGCTCCAAGTTTGATACCACCAAAATATCGAGTAACAACTACACAGACATTGGTTAAATCGTGATTTTCTAGAACTCCTAGCATTGGTACACCAGCAGTACCACTTGGTTCTCCATCGTCACTAGTTCGTTTGATTTCACTACGCTCTCCAATAATAAAAGCAGAGCAGTTGTGGGTCGCTTTATAGTGCTCTTTTTTAATAGCAGTGATGAAAGCTCGAGCTTCTTCTTCACTGTAGACACGCTTTGCATGGCAAATAAAGCGCGATTTTTTGATTTCTTCTTGGACTTGTCCGTCCTCTTTAATCGTTTTACATTCCATGATTTTATTGTACTAAAAAATAGGATAAAGTTCTAGATTTTTCGAATAAAGAAGTATGAAGGTAAATCCAAATTATTTAGGCCGACTTTTTACGGAACAAGAATTAAGTGTAGAAGAACGTGAATTAGCAGTTAAACTACCAAGTATGAGAAAAGAGAAGGGAAAACTTGTTTGTCAACGTTGTGATAGTATGATTCAAGAGGAATGGTTTTTGCCACTTGATGCTTATTACTGTCGAGAATGTTTATTGATGAAACGAGTTCGGAGTGATCAAGCATTATATCATTTTCCGCAGGAAGTATTTCCTAGGCAAGATGTTCTAAAATGGCAGGGGCGATTAACTCCTTTTCAAGCGAAGGTATCAGAAGGTTTACTTCAAGCTCTAGAAAGTAAGCAACCGACTCTAGTTCATGCCGTGACTGGTGCAGGAAAGACAGAGATGATTTATCAAGTTGTGGCGAAAGTTATTAATGATGGTGGGGCAGTTTGCTTGGCTAGTCCACGGATAGATGTTTGTTTAGAATTATATAAGCGATTACAGAATGATTTTGCCTGTGACATCGGACTTTTACATGGGGAGTCTGAGCCATATTTTAGGACACCCCTAGTTATTGCAACGACTCACCAGCTGTTAAAGTTCTATCAGGCTTTTGATTTATTAATAGTAGATGAGGTAGATGCTTTCCCCTATGTTGACAATAAAATTCTTTACAAAGCTGTAAAGAATTGTGTAAAGGAGGATGGACTCAGTATATTTCTTACAGCAACTTCTACAGACGAGTTGGATAAAAAGGTTCGCTTAGGAGAGTTGAAAAGGTTAAGCCTACCAAGGCGGTTTCATGGCAACCCCTTAATTATTCCCAAACCGGTCTGGTTATCCGCATTGAATAGCTACTTGGATAAACATCGTTTACCTCCCAGATTAAAAAACTATATTGAAAAACAACGAAAAACCGGTTATCCCTTACTCGTGTTTGCATCGGAGATTAAGAAAGGAGAAAAATTAAAAGAGATCTTGCAGGAGCAATTTCCAAAGGAGAAAATTGGCTTCGTTTCTTCGGTAACAGAAGATCGATTAGAACAAGTTCAAGCTTTTAGGGATAGGAAATTAACGATTTTAATAAGTACAACTATATTGGAACGAGGAGTTACCTTTCCTTGTGTGGATGTATGTGTCGTTGAAGCCAATCATCGTCTCTTTACAAAATCGAGTTTAATTCAAATTGGAGGGCGAGTTGGGCGTAGTATAGATAGACCAACTGGAGATTTAATTTTCTTTCATGATGGATTAAATGGTTCGATTAAGAAGGCTATAAAGGAAATTAAGATGATGAACAAGGAGGCAGGACTATGACTTGTTTACTATGTGGGCAACATTTAAAAAACAATCAAACCTTTAGAAATCTTCTTTTATTGAAAAAGGAGGAGAGCTCACTCTGTTTAACTTGTTCTTCAAGTTTTGAAAAGATTGGAGAGGAACATTGCCCAAATTGTCATAAAGTAGGAGTGTCAACTATGTGTCAAGACTGTCAATTTTGGTGTAAAGCAGGGATTGACGTAAGCCATGAAGCAATTTTTACTTATAATCAAGCCATGAAGGATTACTTTAGTCGTTATAAGTTTGATGGAGACTATATTCTTAGAAAAATTTTCGCATCGATTTTAAGGAAAAAATTGAGAAAGTACAAAGAATTTCAAATTATTATAATACCTTTGAGTCCGGGAAGGTTCTCCAAAAGAGGGTTCAATCAGGTCGAGGGCTTGGTAGAAGCGGCAGGACTCTCCTATTGGGATTTATTAGGGAAAAATGAAGAGTTGGCAAGTACTTCAAAAAACCGTTCAGAACGGTTGACAACCGAACTTCCATTTTTTATTAAAGATGGAGTTACGATTCCAAAGAAGATTCTATTGGTTGATGATATTTATACTACTGGGGCGACTATTAACCGTGTAAAAAAACTATTTGAAGATAGAGGGGCCGAGGAGGTTAGGACATTTTCCCTCGCAAGATGAGGAAAAAGATTGCAATAACCATTTGAAAGCGTTATAATAAAATAGAAAAACAAATATGCTTAGAAAGAAGGTACTGATATGATTAAATATAGTATCCGTGGTGAAAACCTAGAAGTAACTGAAGCAATTCGTGATTATGTAGTTTCTAAACTCGAAAAAATCGAAAAGTATTTCCAAGAAGGGCAAGAATTAGATGCGCGTGTGAATTTGAAAGTATACCGCGGAAAAACCGCTAAAGTTGAAGTAACAATTCCACTTGGCTCTATTACTCTTCGTGCAGAAGATGTTTCTCAAGACATGTATGGCTCTATTGATTTAGTGACAGACAAGATTGAACGTCAAATTCGGAAAAATAAAACGAAGATTGAACGAAAGAACAGAAATAAGGCAACAAAAGGTCATTTGTTTACAGATGCCGTGGTAGAAGAGACAGATGTTGCTCAACCTAAGGTTGTTCGTTCAAAACAAATTGACTTAAAACCAATGGACCTCGAAGAAGCGCTTCTTCAGATGGACTTATTGGGTCATGACTTCTTTATTTACATTGATGTTGAAGATGAAACAACTAATGTTATTTATCGACGAGAAGATGGAGATATTGGTCTTCTTGAAGTGAAAGAATCATAATCAACAGTTTGGTTAGTCTAAAAAGGTGGTTTACACTAGTGTAAACCACCTTTTGTGTTGATGGTGCTACATACGGGTACAAGTGCTATTCCTTCTTTAAAGGTCGCTTTTTAAGTACAAATATGGTATAATAATGTGCAAGAGGTTTGTAATGAAAAAAAATGAAATGAATCCCTTTTTTATATACCTATTAGTTGTGATTACCTTTTTAATCATGACTATAGTGGTTGTTTTTCTTCAAAATAATCTAGTCACAATTGTATGCTTATTTTTATTGATGATTGCTTTTCTATTGCTTTTTTATTTCCAAAAGAAATGCTATCAAAAAACAGAAATAGAACAAATTCAGTACATAAACCATCAGGCAGAGGATAGTTTAAGTTTACTTTTAGAACAGATGCCTGTTGGAGTTGTGAAACTAAACATGGAAAGCAGTGAGATTGAATGGTTCAATCCTTATGCGGAGTTAATGCTGACAACGGAAGATGGAGAAATCAACCATTCTCAAGTTCAAGAAATCTTTAAAACGGCGATATCTTCGCCTGGTATCTATGCTAATGTGGGAGAGAAACGTTATGCGGTGCACCTAGATAATAAATCTGGTGTGCTCTACTTTTTTGATGTTTCTGGAGAGTACGAAGCTACAGTAGAATTGGTTACTAGTCGTCCGGTCATTGGAGTTATCTCCATTGATAATTATGATGATTTAGAAGATGAAACATCTGATTCAGATATTAGTCATATCAATAGTTTTGTTGCAAATTTTGTCGCAAAATTTACTGGAAAATATCAGATGTTCTCTCGTAGAGTGACCATGGATCGTTTTTACCTGTTTACTGACTATACGGTATTGGAACAATTGATGCAGGACAAATTTTCTGTAATTGATACCTTCCGTGAAGAAGCTAAACAGAGAGATTTACCATTGACCATGAGTATGGGATTATCATACGGTGATGGCGATCATGAGGGTATTGGTAAGGTTGCCTTATCAAATCTCAACCTTGCAGAAGTACGTGGTGGAGACCAAGTCGTTGTAAAAGAAAATGACGAAACGAAGAATCCAATTTATTTTGGTGGTGGTTCTGCTGCCTCCATTAAGCGTACAAGAACACGTACTAGAGCGATGATGACGGCGATCTCTGAGAAATTGAGGAGTGTTGATCGTGTATTCGTTGTTGGCCATAAAAACTTAGACATGGATGCTCTAGGTTCCGCGGTTGGTATGCAATTATTCGCTAGTAACATCTTGGATGAAAGTTATGTAGTCTACGATGCTGAACAAATGTCTCCGGACATTCATCGAGCCATTCAATTTCTAGAGAATGAGGGGGTTACAAAACTCCTCCCTCTAAATCAGGCTATAGAAATGGTCACTAATCGTTCCTTGCTAGTGATGGTGGACCATTCTAAGACGGCTTTGACCTTGTCAAAAAATTTTTATGATTTATTTACACAAACCATTATTATTGACCACCACAGACGAGATCAGGATTTCCCAGAAAATGCTGTTATTACCTATATTGAGAGTGGAGCTAGTAGCGCGAGCGAGCTTGTAACAGAGTTGCTTCAATTCCAAAACTCTAAGAAATCACGCTTAAGTCGTATTCAGGCAAGTGTTCTGATGGGTGGTATGATGTTAGATACCAAGAATTTCACGTCTCGTGTGACAAGTCGGACCTTTGACGTTGCAAGTTATCTAAGAACACGTGGTAGCGATAGTGTTGTCATCCAGGAACTTGCAGCGACTGACTTTGAAGAGTATCGATTGGTGAATGAACTAATCTTGCAAGGGCAGGCTGTACAACCTTCGATTCTTGTGGCTCAGGCCAAGGATGATAAGGAGTATGATACTGTAGTGATTAGTAAAGCAGCTGACACTATGCTGGCTATGTCAGGGATTGAAGCTAGTTTTGTCATTGCAAAGAACAGCCAAGGGGATATTTCCATTTCTGCACGAAGTCGAAGTAAGATCAATGTGCAACGGATTATGGAAGAATTGGGTGGCGGAGGCCACTTCAACTTGGCAGCTGCCCGACTTACAGATATGAGTCTACAAGAAGCGGGCGATAAATTGAAAACCGTTATTTCAAATGAACTTAGAGCAAAGGAGACCGAAGAATGAAAGTAATCTTTTTAGCAGATGTAAAAGGTAAAGGGAAAAAAGGCGAAATCAAGGAAGTACCAACAGGCTATGCGCAAAACTTTTTGATTAAAAAAAATCTTGCTAAGGAAGCGACAACTCAAGCTATTGGCGAGTTGCGTGGTAAACAAAAATCTGAGGAAAAAGCGCATGCTCAACTTCTTGCAGAAGCACAAGAAATCAAGGAAAAACTTGAAGCAGAAGAAACAATCGTTGAGTTTGTTGAAAAAGTTGGTCCAGATGGAAGAACTTTTGGTTCAATTACTAGCAAGAAAATTGCAGAAGAACTTCAAAAGCAATTTGGAATCAAAATTGATAAACGTCATATCCAAGTTCAGTCTCCAATTCGAGCAGTAGGCTTGATTGATGTTCCTGTAAAAATTTATCAGGATGTAACTAGTGTTATCAATCTTCGTGTAATAGAAGGCTAATCTAGATTTGAGTAATGTTTTTGTAAAAGGAAGGGAAATCTGATGGCAGAAGTAGAGGAACTACGAGTTCAGCCCCAGGATATCTTGGCAGAACAATCTGTATTGGGAGCTATATTTATCGATGAGAGTAAACTCGTGTTTGTTCGAGAATATATTGACTCTCGGGACTTCTTTAAGTATGCTCACCGTTTGATTTTTCAAGCCATGGTTGATTTATCAGATCGTGGAGAAGCCATTGATGCAACAACTGTTCGTACGATTTTAGATAATCAAGGTGATTTGCAAAATATTGGCGGGCTATCCTACCTTGTTGAGATTATCAACTCTGTACCGACTTCTGCAAACGCTGAATACTATGCAAAGATTGTAGCAGAGAAGGCTACGTTACGCCGTTTGATTGCCAAGTTAACTGAATCGGTAAACCAAGCTTACGAAGCTTCTAGCCCTGTAGATGAAATTATTGCGAGTGCAGAAAAAGGCTTGATTGATGTTAGCGAGAATGCTAATCGGAACGGTTTTAGAAGTATTCGAGATGTTTTGAACGTTAACTTTGGGAATTTAGAAGCTCGTTCACAACAAACTTCGGATATTACAGGGCTTGCAACTGGTTATCAAGATTTGGATCATATGACAACTGGATTGCACGAGGAGGAGTTGATTATTCTTGCTGCTCGTCCCGCGGTAGGGAAGACTGCTTTTGCCTTGAATATTGCCCAAAATATTGGAACTAAGCTAGACAAGACGGTTGCCATTTTCTCTCTTGAGATGGGGGCTGAGAGTCTAGTCGACCGTATGCTAGCTGCTGAAGGTCTGGTGGAGTCTCATTCAATCCGAACAGGTCAACTAACAGAAGAGGAATGGCGTAAATATACCATTGCTCAAGGAAACCTCGCTAACGCTAGTATTTATATTGACGATACTCCAGGGATTCGAATTACAGAGATTCGGTCACGCGCACGTAAGCTGTCCCAGGAAACTGGCAATTTAGGTCTGATTTTAATTGACTACCTGCAGCTAATCACAGGGACAGGTCGTGAAAATCGTCAACAAGAAGTTTCTGAAATTTCACGTCAGTTGAAAATCTTAGCAAAGGAACTCAAGGTACCTGTGATTGCGCTTAGTCAGTTGTCACGTAGTGTAGAACAACGTCAAGATAAGAGGCCTGTATTGTCAGATATTCGTGAGTCTGGATCTATTGAGCAAGATGCAGATATTGTAGCTTTCCTCTATCGTGATGACTATTATGAGCGTGGCGGAGAAGAAGAGGGAAATCTTCCTAAGAATAAAGTGGAAGTTATTATCGAGAAAAACCGTAGTGGTGCACGTGGAACGGTAGAATTGATTTTCCAAAAAGAGTATAATAAATTTTCAAGTATTTCAAGGAGAGAGGAACAAAGATGACAGATGCATTTACAGATGTGGCCAAGATGAAAAAAATCAAGGAAGAAATCAAGGCGCATGAAGGAAAAGTTGTGGAGATGACCTTAGAAAATGGTCGTAAACGCCAAAAGAATCGTTTGGGAAGACTCATTGAAGTTTATCCATCGCTCTTTATCGTTGAATTTGGGAATATTGAGGGGGACAAACAAGCGAATGTTTATGTTGAATCCTTCACGTATTCAGATATTTTAACAGAAAAGAATTTGATTCACTATTTGGATTAAGATTGAAAGTGGGAATTATTCTCACTTTTTTCTTTTTCTTTCGAATAAGATAAGTGAGGCCAACCTCAGAAATTTATCTATTCGAAGGAGAATAAATGACATTTAGTAAAAAGAAAACTTTTCTTAAGAGAACGACAGTGGGAACAGCTTCACTATTGCTAGCAGGTACTTTACTGTTTGGCGGAGGCACTGTTCATGCCAATCAGGGAAACAATGGATCATTGGCGCGTGGAGATGATTATCCCTATTATTATAAAAATGGAAATCAGGAAATTGATAAGTGGCGTCTATACTCTAGACAATGTACATCTTTCGCTGCTTTTCGATTAAGTGGCGTAAATGGATTTGAACTACCTGCTGCTTATGGGCATGCTAAGGAATGGGGTTACCGAGCTCAAAGAGAAGGATATCGTGTGGATCAGAAGCCAGCGATTGGATCTATTGCATGGAGCACAAGGGGATCGTATGGTCACGTAGCTTGGGTTTCTAACGTGATTGGAGACATGGTTGAAATTGAGGAGTACAATTACGATTATACAGAAACGTATCATCGTAGAACAGTAAAAGCAAGTTCTATGACTGGTTTCATTCATTTTAAAGATGTGGGGAACACTAGCGTTGAGAATTATCAATCGACACCAGCTTCTAGTGGGACTCATTACTTTACAGAAAAAGCCGCTATTATGGATCAGCCATCATTAACATCTACTATTATCGACTACTATGAGCCTGGAATGAGTGTTCATTATGATCAAACTCTTGAAAAGGATGGGTATAAATGGATTAGCTATATCTCACGAAGTGGGAATAGACGCTATATCCCGTTAACCAAAACTGCAATCTCTAAGAATGGATGGGAAAAACAGGGAACAACTTGGTACTACTATGAAAATGGGAAAGTGGCTCTTGGTTGGAAACAGATAAACGGAAATTGGTACTATTTCCAGACAAATGGGTCAATGAGAACAGGTTGGCTAAAAGACGGTTCCAAGTGGTATTACTTAAAATCGTCTGGAGAAATGCAGACAGGCTGGTTAATGGATAATGGGACGTGGTACTATCTTGAAAGTTCAGGAGCCATGAAGGCTAGTCAGTGGTTCCAGATTTCAGGGAAATACTACTATGTGAATGCATCGGGAGCCTTAGCAGTCAATACGACTATCGATGGTTTCCAAGTCGACAGCAACGGAGCACGAGTAGAATAATCATCCCAATAAGCGTTCCCTGATAATCTAACTCTTAGCAATGGTATTTTTCCCTGCTTTCCTTTATAATGGGTGTATGGACAAGAAAAAATTATTA
>OGTC01000227.1_pt1 | contig 26968 bp, 10 predicted proteins | sample 1574531 | NCBI WGS metagenome assembly OGTC01 (sample SAMN03295859, study PRJEB24534) | human gut metagenome | isolation source: fecal sample 2 from infant 9 | host: Homo sapiens | place: USA: Pittsburgh, PA | collected 2014-07 | reverse complement strand
TTTATACAACTTACAACTATGGATACAATACTTACCCAGAATATGGAGAGACTAGGGAAGCCGATCCAGAAGAAAAGATCATTCCCAAGCCGTTGATTCATTAGAGTATATGACCGGGTGCTATTGGTTCTCTCTTTATTTTTTTCTATAGTGTTTGTACTTTCCTCAAATCGAATGCTTTGTTGTTCATCTACCCTTTTATTTTTTTTTTTTTTTGCACCCACAATGTGATCATCGTGTGGGTGGAACTTGTATGCTACACGAGTAGGAGAAGGAGTATATATCTATCGTTTTTGCTGTTATCATGCTTTTGATGAATTCCTATCTACTGCATCGGTTTATGGGCCTTTGAAAGCAACAATGGGTCATGTTTGGCTTATACCAGTCGTTCTATGGATACCGTTGAGTGGTTCAAACGAGGAGGATGAGGAGGATGAGGAGGATGAGGAGGATGAGGAGGATGAAGAGGATGAGGAGGATGAGGAGGATGAGGAGGATGAGGAGGATGAGGAGGATGAGGAAAGAGTATTGCTCCTATATGACAGTTCGTTGAAAGGACAAAAGGGGGGTGATTCATAACAACTCATTAGGTTTTTCGAAGAATCGAACCCAAAGTTGCAACTCAATCCATGACTTGTATCGGTACTTGGACACCAGTAATGATTGCACCAGGGCGGTGCTGAACTATGTGCCACCCAAAGAAGGATCCAACTACAACGTCAATGCAACCAATTCAAACACATTGTGAATATATCACAGCTACGAGGTAGAACTAGTGTACCCTGTCATTAATTGTACTCACATGTATAAACTCACTCCAATTAATCTCCCCTATGGTTTCGCCTCTTTCTATTGAACATGATATGTTAATAACAATACAGGATCTCTAAAACTAAACTGTAATCAATACGTCCCCATCCGTTCACATCAAAGAAAAGGGGACACATATATACTCACGCGTAAGAGATCGGCACAAATATGGAGATTTACATAAAGATCTACAAGTGTTGTGGAAAAGTGCTATTTTTAACTTCTATGTTGCGGTGTTAATACTCGAACCGAACATCAGCAATAGGGCTATTTTCCAAGGCGGCCCATTCATAGTAGCAGTATAACCAAACTCAACTAGTGCCGACTCAATCTTCCTCATCACTGGTATACCACTCCCTAGGTTCATCATTTAAATCCCTCATCAATAAAGACAAATCTTCTCTGAACTCTATCACAGTCCCATCATCAAAGTCTCCCTCATCATCATAATCTTCTTCATCTTCATCTTCATCTTCATCTTCATCCTCTTCCATCTCAATCACAAATGTGTCATCATCATCTTCAATATACAAATCATCAATATCAGTCTCGCTCAATTCGTCCTGTGCCCTTTTTCTTTCAACTTTGGCAATAAATTCATCTAATTCATCGTCAATATCTTCAGGTACAAACTCTGCATCATCATCCGAATCATCGTCATCTCCATCTTCTTCACCGAATGACTTTACGCTATCGGAGAAACTCCACAATTGAGCAAACTCCCCTTTCATGTAGCTGTAGCCACTGATTCCCAACATCAAACTGGGCACAATGTATAACAATGCTGGTTGTCCTGTTTTGTATACATTAAGCGCCACCAATGTAGCAATGATACCAATCGAGTAGAATAACAAACTGACAGTGAAATATGGTCGTGGATAGTCGGTTAAATGGTGGAATGGCTTGTGAACATTCCCCTTGTAGTAAGTTGCCACATCATAACGTAAACATAAGCTGCACAATAACCCAGGAAGAACAATATCTCCCAATCCCAAAATGCTCAATCCGGCTTCATATAATTTAGGAATTGTCAATTTCATGGGTACGTCCATCTTTGTCGCAACTGTGAGCATAATCTCAGTACCAAAGACAAAATAAATATCATAACAAAACAATCCCACTAACAACCCAAAGGCCAATTTGAAATTTGTCAATTGAAATTGTGAAAATGATGAAATGACAAAGGTGAATGCCACAAAATTGCTCCATTTCCAACTGGAGTAGTTTTTGAAAAAGCCATATCCAATCAAAAGAGAAACCGGTAACAACACCACAAGCTTTAGATCAAATACCCCGTTAAATTCAAAAGCATCTGCTGCCAAATCAGTTTGTTGAAAAATTGTTAATTTTTGATCCTCGATGTATTGCTTGAGTTTCAAAGCCTTCATAACTTTCGCATCCAGGTCCTCGTTTGCATCTTCTTCCTTGTCTTTATCATTCTTGGCGTTGTCATCAATAAACTCATCGAAGTCAATATTTTGCAAAATACCAAGTGGGAAAAGCTCCTTGTCTTTGGCCGCGGCCACTCTGTATCTCTCAAATACTGCCCTTGAATCCTTGCCAAACCAATGTGTCACTTTTCTTACCGACATGGTCAACAACGTACTTAATGTGAAGTACGAGTTTGCCGGTGTTAGCAAGATAAAGTACCATTTGATGATGGAACTGATGGAGATGTTTTTTTTTATGCAATAATACATTCCTGATAAACTCAAACCAGCAACAATGGGGAAAATTAACACATGTTTCCAAGTCAATTCTTGGACTCCAATCAGTTCCAAGTCAAATTTATTGGTGATGAAATATTTCGAATCGTCCATATCAGTAGGGTCAAAATCTTTGTTAGAGTTCATATCTTCCCTTGGATCTCCTGCATGCTTTGGTTTCGATACGGTAGAGTAGGACCCAATCGTGATCAACGTTAATGAAAAGATTAAAATCAACGCGGTGGTGGAAAGCTCTTGCAAGATCCATGACCTTGAGTCCAACTGTATTGGCGTACCAGTTCCATTTGTGATAAGTGCAGTTGAGTTGGCTAATTTGAGTAAGGTCGACTCAACACACGTGCTGTTGTTCATGATTTGTGAGTGGTTGTGTCTCTATTGATTGAAGATTAACTTTCGAGTCTCTGTTTTGCATTTTTCATCTCGCGTAAATTTCTTAGAGATTGCAACTTCCTCAAAGATCTTTGGAGGAACAGATGAAGAGCCATTTTGCTTCAATCTACCGTGTCCCCATTGAGTATCATGTCAAAAAGAGTTACCTCCTACCTAAAATCTCTGAATCTAGCCCTTTTTGTAACCAAGCTTTAAACCTTCATTTAACATAATGGATTTCGCAACTTACTTCCAACTCGCCAAAATAGGAAAAGAAGAATGCGGCTCATTCTTGATACTTTTTCCTCACCACCACGGACGGGATAATCGAACCACAACCAATATACACTTTGAAGTCTTCTGCACTTGTTACCACCACCAAATCCTTTGTCCCTGATTTGCTACTATTTATAAAATCCCCGCCATTAATGAGTTTGTTTCTGGCCCAAGAGCAACAAGTCTTCACAAACTTGGTCGCCGACATCCAACATCGACAAGATGATCGTGAATTGCATTGGTTGGTGTCGCTGGTTATACTACCTGAGTTCCCACAAATCATTGAAGCATTGAAAATCTGTTCAAATTTGTTGATGTTCAATTCTCCACAACAGCCTGACCCTAGCAACAAAATTCAAAAAGGACCTGCTATAAAGCTACCTGTGTCTTCGGGGACTCAGGACAATTTGAAAGGGATTATTGTCAGAGATGGTGCCTTTGTGACGGAATTTACAATCAATGTCAAAGATCACTACTTGAATAAAGTTTTCCACAAGTTGAGATTGAAAGAGCCAGTGTTGTTGGAACAAGTAATCAATGCCAATAGTGCTATTGATGCGGCGATCATGTTAATTAATCAACTATCACAGTTCACCGATGTCGAGGAGCTAGACCATGACGTTACGCATACGAAATTGATTGATGAATTTCAACGTCTACTATCCAGCATACAAACAGCAAAGACGAATTTACAATTACCTACAGATCCTGCATTGGTGTTTCCTGAAAAAGTGACCCATGGTCAATATTTTGAACCTGAATTACCAAACACCATCTCAATCGATTTTTATCTCAACCAAGCGGAAATTTGCGTAGATTTGAAAAGTTTGTCAAAAGTAACCGAGAAACCATGGGGTGATATAGATCCTCATACAGGGCAATCGTACGTTGATAAAGTTCGTGACCAAATGAAACTACCGCCTTCTTCTGCGAATAGCATCAGGGGCACAGGACAGAAGTTTCTGTCGTCAGAAGTTAGCTCTGTTGCAAGCGCAACTCCTAGTATTCCCTCGGGGAAAGACGAGAATGTTGGCAAATTGTTTCCCGAACACGATTCCCATGATAACCATGAAGCAGGAAGTTTTTTCAACAACATGATGAGTCATATTCTGTTGAAACCAAAACACGACGCTCAAGATTACATCACGAGGTGTATCACTTACAATCAAATGGTGGTTATGATCAAGACTAAAATTGAAGTTTCGTCCGAAGATCCAGTTTTAGTTAGCTGTTTTACCAAGTTGGATTCCATTGAGTACTTGATTACGAATTTCCTACACAGTTTGAGAAATCTAGTTGGATGACGTCGTAGAGGAGGTTCGTTGGCGGGAACACACCTGTCTGGATGTTGTGGGGTCCGGCGTGTACTAGTACCAAGTTCAGCTAAACGGACTCAACTCAATCTTTCACCTACGACTGAAACGGTTCAACTATCATAACGAAATAATACTACAGTTTATCTACACAACTTTTGACTTTTCACTATCGAAACAAGTAGATGTCTACCTCTCATCACCAATCCATTCCCAAACCTTCATTATCTCGCCATGGTTTTCAATAATCTTGCTGGTAACATTGGTATTATGTTCAATCTTTTGTCCAACAAAATTCCACAACCGAACACGTTCACTCAAATCATCCTCACTACTTAATATCAAATCTCTTAACTGGTTAGCCCCAATGTATCTATTTATATTTGAATTGTCTCGTGAAACCCTCACCTGATTGACCAACTTGTCCAAAACTTCTTGATACAAAATATCAATCTTGACTTTCTCCAATTGGTATCGTCTAAATCTCAATTGTATTGCTTTGAATGATAAAATCGCTAAAAGTAGAGTTAATAACCAATACTTGTAACGGGAAATGCTACCCACAATACTGTTTTGTATTTGACATTTCAAACTAATGTTTGATAAGGACGTTGATCGAAGAATTTCGACCTTGTCTTGTATCTTGGTTTCCGTGTTGTTAGTGTAAGGTGGATATTGTCTTGATGGTAAATCAGCAAGTCGGAACTAGATGGCTTGTTAGTACTAAGTTCAAAAAAATAAGCTAATAAATGTTTCAAAAATTTCGTACTTGCCTTAGAATTATATCGGGTTCTTTTTGCAATTCAACAAGTGATCTTGACCAGAGTTCCTCAAATTCTTCGGTAGTGATATAGGGTGCCTTCATTGAGAGTAAAACATCGTGCAACTCTTGCACCGAGATACCACTTTGAGAATCGTCTGTGCCTCTACCACAGTCAATAGCTGCATTTTTGCTACGCAATACATCAAGAGCAGCATCAATCATGAGCTCCAATTTTTCCGCCTTTTTCGCATCGGGTACACATTTCTTGTGGCCTGGTAAAATAAAATCGTACCAAGGCTTGTACTCCATGAAATCTTCAAAAAAACCCAATTCTAAATTGGTAAAGCATCTAGCATGCTGTGGACAAGGCACACAACTGGGCTTGCAATAGGTGTCGAGAGCATTTCCAAGTTGTTGCACCAATACCACTGATGAATCTCCAAAAGTGGGCTGGTCAATTTCTTGGCCGCAATAACCAACTAAATATTTTTGCTCATAGTACCAGTACCCGAATAACCCAAAAAACATGGCAACAATCCAAGTGAAGAATGTGATAACAGTAGTGGTCAGGAGCATGCTCTCAGTATTAGCAGCTAAATTGTCCAAAGCATCGTGTTTGCTATCATTATATTGTTTAATTTTTTCATTCACTTCTTTTATCTCCTCTTCTTCTTCAGAGTCCAGAACATTTTGAGTTGAATTTATCGACAACAATCTAGGCTTTGGTGTTAATGCAACCCTACCAAGAGGTGTTCTTATTCCCCTTAGATTCTTTCTTCCTGTGGCAGGTGTTTTGTTTCCCCGTGATGATTGACTGGATTTCGGGGTTTCCTTCGATCTTGGTGTTTCCTTCGATCTTGGGGTCAGATATTCACTTGGTGTCTCCCCACCTCTCTTTTTCTTCTTGCGCGAGGATGACTTTGGTGTGGTGATTTCCTCCAGAACATGTTCTTTTTGGTCATCAATCAATGCAGCTTTTTGTGGAGTAAAGTTTCTAATCGTTGAGCTCGACCTGTTGGCATCTGAATGTGCTCTTTCATTGAATTGATCACTATGTGAATTCAATGATTCATTTCCAAGATTGTTTAATGGTGCTACCGGGTCAATTTGACCACTTTGATTAAAATGTTGTACTTGTGAGGGAACGACCGGTGGTTGAAATCCTTGAATTGTGATGCCCAACAGCTGTGCCAATTCATTACTTATGTTGGGTGATTGAGGAGTTTGGGAAAAAGGTTTCACATCTACCTCCTTCTCTACCGGAATGTCAGAAACGTGTCTTTGTTTAACCAATTCCAATTGCTTATCAAAATTAGCCATCTCTTCTTCCAATGACTTGAAAGACTTTTCATTCGTTGAAGGAGACAATGATTTTGTCTTTTTTGTTGACACGGTTTTGGGGGTTTTTGTGTCAGCTACCTCCTCCTTCACAAGGGACTTGTTATATTTCTTATCATCAACGTTGCCCACCGCAGTACGGTCAAATATGTCAGAGTCGCTATCATCAAATATTGACTTGCTCGGAGATTTGGTAATGCGAGTTCTATTGGTAGCTGGTGGAGATTTCAATTTTTTTGTAGGTACATTTGACTCATTGTTGCTTTCCAATTTTCTCTTTCTTGATGGTTTGGATGTCTCTTTGCTCGATTGGAAAACATTCTGATCACTAAAAGAGCTTAAATTTTCTGTAGCATCAAACTCTGAGTTTTCAATTTCCGATTCTGGCTCTTCTTTAGCTGAATTGTGCTTCGTCTCCTCCACATTTGATCCACCAGACTTATGTTGCTTTGAGTCAGCTTTCTGTAATCTCTTGCCATCTTTTGTCTTTTTCCTTGTGGACCCTTCATCATCCTTTCTTTTAGTCTCTTTCTTCGATTTTGGTTTTGCTACTTTTGCATGCTCGGTTTTGATTTTGGATTTTTCAGGAGTAGATTCAGCGGTATCTTGTATTTTTTTCCTCTCCCTTTTCGGTGTCAACTTATCTTCTTTCTCGCTTGCTTCTTCGTCATTATCAGTAGCGTTCAAGAAACCTTCGTCGTGAGAATTGCCAATTCTTGCGGTGTACTCAGCAAGTAATTGTGGTGCATTGGGGATAATCTCCTTTTCAAAGATTTCAATCAATTCTGATTTCTTAGCTGAGCTTGGAAAGGTAACATTGTGCGAATTCAATATATTTCTTAGTTTGGCCACTGTGACTGAAGATGGGTCAAATCCTGATCATAGGTTAGTAAATGTCTCACCATGAATTGTGCATATATTGAAAAGTTTTGTTGATTACACATACCAGGACGTAAATACTCCATATCTTTGTTCAATAGAGTGGGTAAAAGAAGGAGTTGTTTGTAATGGGTTTAGCAATGAGCTTCCTTCTTGATGATGGTGTTTTGTTTTTGTTTACATTTTCACATTTTCTTCTTCTTCTGAAGCAGCAGCTACCAATTGCACTTACCTTTTTTCACCAGACGGGGTGTATCCTACATTATTTCACGTGTCGCAAAACATAAATGACACGACACTATGTATATTACCAAGTACACGACCTTCAATACAAAAACACTCGCTACCAATACAAAGTTGTCAAAGGTGATATTTACAAAACTCTGTAATACCGCACTCTTTTATACTCTAATCATCTTTCTACTTATTAATTTCATTACTACTTTGCGTATCTGTTTTTATCAGAGTTCACTTACAAGTTTGCCATTGCCACTTTACTACCAAAAGTAGCTTTTGTTGGATGTTGCACAAGATTTTACAGGTCATAGAGTCACCCAAATTTAGTAGTGTACGTTATTCCAACTAATACCTAAGAATTTCAATCTGTGCCAATCTCTCACGTGCAAGTGTACACGACCCATTGGCTGTTGACTATGATGATTGAGTCTAGAGATTGACAGATTTCTTCTTCATAACAAATTTCTTGAACAATAATGTGTGGCCAAGTGGTTCAGTTTATTTAGGAAGTCAAGGTCATCCAATCTGAGGTGCATCCCTTTTTCTTTGATGTGTATGTATGGAAAGGTACGTAAACGTATAGATCACAGTTTAGTTTTAGAAACCTTGCATTGTGATCTAGCATGTTTTATGTTGAACAAGCTAAAAGCGTTTTACGTTCCTCACCATAAATAATGTAGATCCACAAGACGCTTCTGAGGCGTTTCGTTCATCCCCTTGGCCATTGAAAATGAAGGGAGTACGAGTTTTGATTGCGTATTTTCTAATTAGAAGATACAATCATTAGACGAAATTTCATCTTCAGAAAAGAGGACAACCGTTCCCTGGTATGCTCCATCGTCCAAACATCAGCTTTCAATATGTTGGAGCCTTCCGAATGCGTGGCATACGATCATACTGCAGTGTGAGCCCATATTAAAACTCATTTATTTTGAATATGCACGATCTAAAAATAAGATTATTATTATAAGCTTTGTATTACAAAAAGAATATAGTTTTAGTGTCCATTTTAGACTTTATTATCTTCCACTAATTTAATACACCCACCCACGTGGGTTTCAAGAGAACCACCGTGTAGCATGATGGATACGACATGGAAAGTTGGCTCGTTATGCGTTCACCCCATATTTTTCCATCTTTCATTCTTGTAAGCTCTGTCTGAGTAGATCTTACCAATGTGTTTGTTCCCAGAAAATAAGGTTTTATAAACAGGGTTCCTGTCTCCACTGTTTACTCAATCTCATTCATGTTGGAGGTGTTAAAAATGTAAACATGCACTAACAAACAAAACACGTCCCTTCATTAAGCTTTTAGAACAACCTCTTTACTCATAATGCAATTCCACCTGCGATAGAAATTTTTTCCTGAATTCTATTGCATATTGAAAGAATTACACAAAATATAGCCACGCACGTGTGTCACGCGACTACCAATATTGTTCTCTATCTTTGTGGAAATGCATTGATTGATGAAAAGTTTGAGCTGCAACAGAGCTGCAGTGGTCTATAAGAGCAGTCATTTAGCCTAGCTGTATCATGATCTAACGCTCCCCCCCCTTTCCACCCAAAAGAAAAATCTAAGGGTAGCTGATCTATTGTGTGTTGTTGACAAAACAACATACATATATAGCTGTGGTTTATTTATAGAAGGGAGTAAATAAAAAAGTAGAAAATAGAAACCAGAGTTTTTAGCTCTTACTGCAGATATAATTCTAATGACACAAAATGCGTAATATTTTTTTACCACAATAAGCGCCCGATATACTACTTTTTAAACAAGACCTGTTCCTCCCCCCCTTCTCTTCATGACTAATAAGAATAACTAAATCGCACAACAACTCTTACATATATATCTTACCATTCTTCTTCACTCTTTTGATTCCAGCTAAACCAACTCCCTCACACACATCATGAGTTCATTAAGAATCCAACAACGCACATTCATCACATTAATTGTCCTTCTACTCATACTATCAACAGTATCGTTCTTGAACGTCAATAGGAACGCCATAGGATATACAAGAAGCACATCGTCCCAGCAGAATGAGCTAAAGTTAGCTACATCTGTTGAGCTACAGGTGCCTTCAACGACAGCCGTCACCGATAAAACCACCTTAGGTGACAACATAGCCACAACCACAGCCACAACTTCGAGTGACAGTAGCAGTTCCCCTACAGCCACGACTTCTTCCATAGTTCAGAATGAATCCACTGGTGAGTCTACCAGTCATAAACAATTCTACAAATACTCATACTACGACCCAACTTCAAACTCATTTAAAGTAATTTACAAACAACAACCACAACACCATCAACAGAAGAAAGAACACAAATTACAACCAACTAACAAGTACACCACAATCAACGAGAATCCATCAGTCCTTATACTTTCAGCTATTGGTAAAGATCAACCTTATGGGAAAGATCGTCTATTCAGCGACTTTATGAAAACAATACACACAATCATTGAAAATCAGCCAGATTTACAATTCAACCTAGGCTTATCATCAAACTACCTCACTGAATTTGAAAATATTCAAAAGTTTATTGACGAAAATGATGCACAATATTTCAAGTATTTCAACACCATCACTATTGTCTCAGCCCCAGATTTAGAGCAAACCGCCTCTGGTGACGACGAAGAATTATCAAGAGACAATCGCCATGACGATAGAAAACAAAGAATGAGACGAAGATTGATTGCCCGATGCAGAAACTACCTTGTATCCAATGCCCTCACCCTGGAAGCATATACTTTGTTCATTGATTCCGATATCGTTGAATTTGAACATGCTTCCAAATTCATTCAATTTTTAATTGGATCAAAAAAGGATATAATTGTGCCTAGAATTAGACGGGGAGATTTATCCGATTATGATCGTAATTCATGGCGTGGAAAGAGAACCAAACCAACTTTGGAGCAATTGCAATTGATGGATGAGAACAAATGGGACCAATTTGATTATGTACCTCGCGATATTGAACTGGAGATGTTTCATTTCTTTAATTTGGACAACAAGGATGAATTAACTATTGATCAACAGAAATTAAGTTATATGGTGGAATTGGATTCTGTTGGTGGTGCTGTCTTGTTTTTCAAGTCTTATATTTTCAAACAAGGTGCTATATTCCCCACTAGTTATATTATTGGAACTACTTGGGACAGGTTGGAAGGGTACGATGGAATTGAAACCGAAGGAATATGTTACTTGGCAAAACCTTTGGGTTATCGTTGTTGGGGTATGCCCAACTTGGTGGCACATCATGTTCAATAGAAAGAGGCGAAACCATAGGGGAGATTAATTGGAGTGAGTTTATACATGTGAGTACAATTAATGACAGGGTACACTAGTTCTACCTCGTAGCTGTGATATATTCACAATGTGTTTGAATTGGTTGCATTGACGTTGTAGTTGGATCCTTCTTTGGGTGGCACATAGTTCAGCACCGCCCTGGTGCAATCATTACTGGTGTCCAAGTACCGATACAAGTCATGAATTGGATGTGTCTGCAAAAAATAATGACTATTTTGACTTTATTGTTTATCTATTTTGCTACTTACCTATCTACAAATGAGATTGATCGTAATAAAACTTTGTCAAAGGCGAAACAGGATGGGGGTATCCACCCAACGTATGATTTTCTCTAAACTCCTCAATTGAACCAATTAACTTCCCACTAGGATACCCTTCAGGGATAGGATTGTCTATGGCCGATTTAATTTCTTGCAATACGTGTTCCTTATCTAGGGTGGCTTTTGACTCACGTTCAACTTCTTTGATGTATTCCTCAATAATGAACTCATTAGAACTCAGCTCCAACTTCTTGACCAAACTATCAATAAATTCATGATTGATATCGTACCCATGACGATACGCGAAATTACTCAAAGCACTTTGAACTAGTTTCGAGTTGGGAACTTCGTTCTTCACTTGTGATTTCAAGTGCAAGACAAACTTGCCAGTTTTTCCATTCTTGTTATTCTCAACTCCAGCAACGTATTCATTGAAAAAGTTTATAAATTCTTGCTTGGTCACAGTTTCCAATAAAGACGCATGCTTTTGTCTTGCATCAAACTCGTAATATCCATCAGTGATTGCACTCCACAAACGATTCGTTTCCTCGCTTAAATGCTTCAATTTTTGTAATTTGGCATCGATCAAGGCTTGTTTGAACTTGTAAAAATTTTCATCAGTCAACTCGTGATTAACATATTTGCCAAACTTGCGAATAAATTCATCAATACGGTACTCCAAGTACTCACTTGATCTTTCAGATTGCACCAAGACTCTAAACCCAATTGAAGTTCTACCCTTTCTCAAACCTGAAAACACGACATACCCCAACTGTTCTTTTGTTCTCAATTGATTGAAACATGGCTCTCGGATGATGGTTGATAACAAGTCAGTGAGCACCCTCAACTTTATATCGTCATTGGTTGGACTTATTTGTAAATAGTACTCAATGCACGAGTTTATATTATTCTTGTCTTTGAGATCCACTTCAAAACGGGTCACTTCACCAGGTTGGAAAACGTAGTTTTGCAAATGAAACTTGTTCTCATCATACTCATCCATTATGGGTTCAATCAGATCTAAATGCTTGGAAACGGAATTTTTAATCTCCGTCGCATTGCTGATATCGAAATTACCATGAACCAAAACTTCGGCAAATACACCAGCAAAAGTGATGGAGTTTTTAATAAACTGCTCCACCTCGGTAAATTGCAAATTTTCCAAGATCTCAATCTTGTCGTCGTAATCATAAACTTTTTCATTGACAATTTGCAAGTGATAGGATCCAATTTGATTATATGGCACTTGGTATCCAACATTTTTGAACTCCTTACACAATTTGAACTTCAATGGCTCAAACCTATCAGCACTAGGGGTGAAGTTGAAAAACTCATCCAAAACTTTGTTCAAAAGAACTGGAAGTTTGTGGTTATAGCCACTCACGTAGATGGCAAAACCATCACGCCAGCAATTGATACCAACTCTCAATCCAACCAAAGAAGCAAAGTAAGTTATTTGATTCAAATGATCGTCCAACATTTCAGCAAAAACGACCGATTTTGTAGCAGATTCAACGTCGACATTGGACGCAGGCAAATGAAATACGATTTCAATTGTTCCTTTTGGTACCTCAAATTGGTCATCTTGTTTGTACCAAAGGTTCATTTTGTTGTCGTGGCTTATCAAGTATGGTGAAACTTGTGGTGATTGCAGCTTCTTCCCCAAGATATCGAAATTGGTTGGAATGAAAGGGTTCGGTGCTGGGAAATGCAAGTGTTGATTAGATGCCGGATTTTTGATTTGATCAAGTAACCCCTGAGGAATCTCCTGCACTTCATACTCAGTACCATACCATTTCTCCTTTTGAGAGAGACCCTCAAAGTCAGGGGAGACCAAGGTAACTCGGAAATTATCGATATTCAAGTAAGATCCGAATTTTGTAATCGCTTCAGGATCATACTTGCGAACAACTGAAGAGCTTAACAAATTATCAGCAGGAATAAATTCGTCAAATTTGTACAAAACACTCGACAATTTGGAAGCTGTGTTTGCAGCATCCGCTTTTTGTTTGAACTTAAAGTTTACTTCTGAAATATTCTTGATTTCTTCCCAGATCCATTTCTGGGGTCCTTGTTCGTTGATGAAATGCAAGTAATCAAATGTAGTCTTCACAATGTCTTGCCAATGATTCAACCCTTCAGGCGTTAACTGAAATTCAACAACGTATGAAGAGCTACCCTGACACACTTTCATATTACCCGATGACAATTCTGTCACCCATCCTTTTGACTTGAGATGATATAAAATGGAGCCTTCGCTTTCATGGCCCAACAAGTGTGAAAAGTAGCTTTGAGGTTTGCAGTCCCACTTTTCTTCCAAATCATCAGGAATCATAAATGTGATATCTAATTGATGCAAATCCTTGACTGGTTTGGCTTTTATGAGCTTGAGCATGTGATCAGTTTTGTAAATCAATTCACCATCATAGTTGGGTCTGGATAAGCATTTATCAGCCACATCAGAAAATTTTTCAATTGCCCATGTAGACAACTCGTCTAAATTTTCTTTACCCAAAATAACCAAAGACATCAAATTGGCCGAGTATCGATCATTGTGGAATTTCATCAAGATATCTCGCACGTTAACCCCTTGCAGTTCGGGGATTGTATGTAACGTCATGTAATTACCCGTAGAGAATCCATTATATGGGTGTTTCGTGTTACTGAGCAGCTTATCCAACTGGTACAACCTCCACAAATCACTTTGAAGATTTTTCTTATTCTCCGAGTCCACAGCATTAATCTCGCGATCTTTGCAGCTTTTGCTAAACAAGGGTGAGATGAAAAATTGAGCAAAACGATCCAAAGCTCCTTCTAAATGATTAGACCCAACTTGGAAGTAATAGTTGGTATGCTCTGCGGCAGTGTATGCGTTTGAATGACCAGAATGTTTTGCCAAATAGTCGGAATATTCATTCTCTTGAGGATATTTCGAAGTCCCCATAAACAACAAATGCTCACAAAAGTGGGCCAACCCGGATATATTGTATTCCTTGTCGGCAAATGATCCAACGTTGACATCCAATGAAGCTGCGGATTTGTCAGCATGTGGGTCACTAATTACCAAAACTCTTAATTCATTCTTGAGCTTAAGGTACCGATACTGTCTGTCATCGAGTAATGGTTTCTCAATATCTGTATTATCTGCTAACAAAGTGAATTGGTCTTTAAGTTCGGGCATGATGGAATGTGACAATGAAAATGGTCTCTTTGAAGTCGTAAATGGAGAGCTGTAACTAGTTATGCTGCGTTTGATTTGTGATACTAAAATGGGACTATTCAAGTAAAGCTTAGTGAAGCACCAGAAGAGCATGAAAATGAGACACACCCTGGTAAGTGAAAAATGAATGCAAACCGTCAACGTTAGCTTTCGTTGGTGGCACAAGATTCTAAAAAGAAAAAAAAATATTCGTGCGGAATAATCAGTGTGGTGGAGGTACGGGGGTAAGAGGAGTACACACCTTGTTGGTTATACAAGATTATTCTTGCCCCACTTGTTTAGCATAATTGACCATGATGCCTGGTACTGTTGCCACAAGACCAGAAAAAAGGCGTCATCGCATTACTGATTCGTCGGGTGTGATTTTTATGTAATGAGAATAGCCTTTAAGATTCCTTCACATCAAACTTGCTTGGCCAGCGTACAACACTCAATAAGACGACGAATGTGCAATAAACGCCTAATCATATTTTAAGGTTGAAACTGTGAAAGTTCAAAACGAGTAGCATTTGAAACTCTTAGCAGTCCCACTCACGTGGCGGTGTCGGTAGGCTAGTGAATTGAGTGTCTTGTCCCTTACCAATCGAAGTCACAGGTTCATCAAGTAGCCCAAGAATCATACTAAGAAAGCGCAAATCAACTACAACAAAGCCACCTTGTAAGCTGTCAATCACCTCATGAGACACTCGGCAAAGACGGAAGTATTTTCAGGAAAGAAAGAAACACGAAACACACTTGTGCATCTGTTTTGAGTTTTATTATCAAACGCAACATGGGGCTGTATTCTACTGTGGTGTATCAAGAGCATGTAAGTTAAATGTGAAAGGTCGGCAAATATGCTAAGCCAATACAATATGACTCACCGTTCTATGAATGTATAAAAAGATGAACCCAACTAAGCAATATCCACTCACCTCCATAAAAGGGCTTTCAGCATTTTTTGATTTGTGACTGTTACTATCGCTATGTATAATACACGATATTCCGAAGCGTTTTCACTTCCAGTCTATCCACCTCTCATTACAACATCCACAGATTCGTAAAGTTTGTCTTTACTGAAATCACGTCATCACAACCTCACTATTAACAAAAGCTTTGCCATTAAAGTTTATCCTCGGTTAAATTCCACAACCACAGCAAAGAACTACAGATTTTGGTAAATAGTAGATCATCCCAATGTGTGTAATTGCTGAACTATGAGGCGCGGGAATGTTGATTGTGTGGATCGTGTGGATTGTGTGGTTTGTGTGGATTGTGTGGATGTCAGAATGTGGTGAATGTGGTGCAACCGCCCCCTAGATACAACGCCAAGAAAACATGTAGCCAGAACTACTTTGTGTTTGTGTAGCTCGTGAGCCTTCTACACGTGTCGTTAGTTGACGTTATACAAAATAGTAAGTATTGTCTTTATCAATATAACAAGCACAAAAATAGGCCCAATCTCGAGGATGATAATCCACAAAAGCCGCGTTGTAGTGAGGGCCGGAGTTAACACAAAAATCCAATTATGCGGGCCGATTACGCTTCACACCCACCACCACCCCCATTTTTTGTTTTCATAGTCGTTTCGCTCTTCTCGGCTAATCAAATTTTTAGTCTTTCTGTAATAGACCCTTTGTTTGCGTAATATCTCGCTTAAGCAAACAAAATTCTTGCTGAATGACATTGGGTTATCTCTCTCCCTAGATTTTACTAGTCTAAACAAGCAGCCACCAACATGGATTCAGTAGTTTGTGATAATTTCATAGTTCCACCCATCAATTGTAAAAGAACACTTGAAGAACATCCTTGTTCAGCAATGACAAAATCAATCCATATCTTGTTCTCTCTGTTGTTCGCGTTTCTCACAATTGGTGACAATAAACAATGGATTCCCGATTTTCTATCGTGACAAGGAATTGGTCATTGTGTGTGAATGCAAACAATACCGCAGAAGAGCAACAATCAAGGCATGTGGCGAAAAAAGTAAGGCGAATTTCATGACAGATTCAAACAATGAGTACTTTATAATAGTTGCCCAATTTTGCTCAAGTGTTGCGTAACGCGTGCTTGTTTACCAACAGATATTGTGGCTTTTTATAGATCAGGTACGCAAGAAACACTAAGACCTCATTGCGAAAGATAATTGTATGTAAAGGTTCCACGGAGATGCCAAGATTATGCATTTCCTAGCAATAACAACACTCGAAATAGTAGGTAAAGTGCTGGTGTATACAAATCTTCGACTTTTGTGTTCTAGAACAGGGATATGTAACAAACTTGATTTTTAGACAGCGCATTATCAGTTAGTTCAATTCGCTTAGGGTTAATGCAGCAACGTGTCACCATTGTGTATGCGTTTATTGTTTCCACAACTGAGAAAGCAAAACAATGATGGCTCTCTAGTTTTGTTCCGTTTGTTGACAAACAAACGAAATTTGTATGTTCATGGTAAACAGTTCTTCCAAATTCTATCGTGAAACACTTTTCGTAAATTTAAATCGAAATGGCGGCTTCGCTTGTAAAATTTAGAAAACAATGGAGAAAACGTGCTCTTTGTAGAGGTTGCAAATCTTTTATCTGCAGTGCTCATACCCTATTGTTCATGAATAACAACACAGGTAGGGTACCTTATTGTTCCTCCCAGCAAACAGTGCAGTTCCTCCACCAAATCTGTAGGCTGTCGCCACACTCTTGCTTTGTCAACAATTTGTGTGGATTTAACAAATTTCGGCACCACGGTTTGTATTAACAAAAACATGTGAAATGTCAACAAAGAAACCACAACAAACAGTCAAATAGTAAGGATGATTGAGTACCACACTATATTCGCCTTTGCTTTTACAGTTTGTCTCACTAAAAGAGATGAACAATATATAAAATGTACTGGAATTCCCTTGGGATTGATATTTTTTTCTGTTTTATATTTTGCAACCATTATTCCAGTACAACCAACTCCCAGAAAAATGAAGTTCACCACTGTTGCTGCAACTTTTGCTGGTTTAACTACCTTTATCCAAGCAGCACCAGCTGTCCCAGTATCAGAAGAAATCCAAACTATTCAACATGATATTAAAAACTTGAATTCAGATTTTAACAATTTGATCCAATCACTCAACCTCAATTTGAATGAAGCCACTCAAGAAGATCTTGCCAAGGGTTACGAAAGTGATGAATTGATTGCTGAGCTTGGTAGAAGTTTGTTGGAAGCTTCCAGAAATCAGAATGGTGATGTTCTTTCCATCTTGCACCAAGTTACTAAAAGAGACGCTGTTGACGATGACATTGTTGGCGCTGTTGATGTTTCAAAAAGAGGTGGGTTCGTCACCATCCACGATCACCAAATTTCCATTGATGCCATTATTAAAGCTATTGAATACGTTATCATTTTTAATCATCCACTTCCAAACTCAGATCACTTTGATCATGTATTGAAGATTTTAGGTATTGATGCTGATCTTGCCGCACAGGTCAATCTTACCTACCATACTGTTACCATTGATTTTGTTGCCATCTTGACCAAGCTTATCGATATTGGGCATGATGTTGTTGACATTGCCGAAAAGGTGATCACTATCACCATTGCTGGTAAAGTCATTGAACTTAAGTTAATTTTGAAAGCCATTGAATATATCTTTGTTCTTGGCCACGCACTTCCAAACGCTGTTTATTTTGATAAAGTCTTGTCCATTTTAGGAATCGATGTTGATGCTGCTCATTCCATTGGCATTTGGGAGACAAGTTCAAGTTTTGATGTCGCCATCACTTTGTTCAAGTATATCGGTCTTGGCTTTGTTCACAATTTCCAAAAGAGAGGTGGGGTTGTCACTATTCAAGAGCACCAAATCTCCATTGATCTTATCCTCAAAGCCATCAACTATGTCATTATCCTCGATCACCCACTTCCAAACCCAGATCACTTTGATCATGTATTGAAAATCTTGGGTATCGATGCTGAACTCGCAGCTCAAGTAAACCTCACTTACCATACTGTTACCATTGATTTTGTTGCCATCTTGACCAAGCTTATCGATATTGGGCATGATGTTGTTGACATTGCCGAAAAGGTTATCACTGTTACTATTGCCGGTGTCGTTCTCAAGATTGAAGTATTGATCAAGGCAATTGAATACATTATTATCCAACACCACTATCTTCCAAACCACGATCATTTCCTCGGTTTATTGGCCATTTTGGGAATTGATATTGAAACTGCTCACTCAATTGGTATTTGGGAAACCAGCTCAACTTTTGAAGTTGTTGCAATTTTCACCAAATACATTGGCTTAGGTGTTTTCAATGATGTTCCTAACACTGCTGAGTAAGTCTTACATTCAAGTTGGCTTTGGTGAGAATCATCACTCCAGCCAATGCTAATACCTACATACTTTCAATTTTCTATTTTCTACCCTTCTATATTTTCGGTTCCTATAATTTTATTTGGTGTATAGTTTACTAAAACTGATACCGCTAATTGCTCAATTTGTTCCTGGCAATCTTCTCTTTTTGAAAGCGTTCTGTTGTGGTGGCTGGGAAAGTGATCCCCATGCATCGCAGCCGTGCCTTAACTTTTCTACTCACATTGATCTTGCCAAACTTTTAGCAACACGTATCAGAACATGACATTTTTACCCCCCCACAAGCACTTTACCCCTAATGACTAGTCAAAATTGCACTTTTGGGTGTAGGGATTGGTTAACGGATATCGTTGGACAGGGTGTTTTTTGAAGTTTATTCCATGATGAGCTAACACACAATTTTGGGGTAGTGAACAAGTCTTTTAAATTTACTAGCTAGTATATACCGCCGCATTGGGGTAGACATTCCAAGAGGTATCATGGGAAGGATCGTAGGTTAAGCCTAATGCTTGCCAAGGTGGTCCAAAAAAAAAGATAGTGTCGCGTTTTGATTGTTGCAAATTCAGTATTGGTGACAATATCTTCCCCAACCCCCATGAAAAAACCAATTGATTCAGCTAAAGAGTTACTTATACACTAGGGTGCCATTCAAAAAGAATGGTCTTTTCTGTTTGTTTTGCAATGTAAAATATTAATTCCCACCACCACCCATTCTTCATTTCAAATCAACTCAAAATGGCCAATCCTTTTCTCATGCAGATATATTGAAGGAAGAATTTCAAACCAAAAAGGGGGGCAAATTATAGCTTTATATAGCTTTCTGTACAGGTTGGTTGTAAAAGTAAAAAAGTACCTGGTTGCAAAAAATCGTATCAAGTAAGAGATAAAAGAGAGAAACTAAATCACGTGCCGAAACCATAGTCACCCAGAGGTTGAGAATGGATGAGAATGGATGAGAATGGATTTATACAGTTCTTTTCATCTATGGAAGAGATCTAACTCTACATACTTATCATTGGGTTCTTTAGAATTCAACAGCTATATTGACACCACGTTTTCTTTGAGAGTACTTTTGTTCAACACCTACTTCAAATTATTGTTATGCAAGAACAATAAACTTTTGATACACTGGTAGATCTTCTATTTGTACCTAAACGAAATCGAGGGTTTCACATTTTCATCGACAATTACAATAATACAGTAATCTATATACAAGTCGGTACCGGAACCCTATTTTTTCAACCAATGACACTAATCAATCTTGGTTTCTTGATAATCTTTTTAACCTTAATCGGTAAATGATACGAAAATCCATCATTTGCTTTGAGTAACTTAATTATACTCTCATCATCTTCATTAATCAACTTGTCCTCCGCCATAATTGTACCTCTTGCTTTGCCATTGATAAAAATATTATACTTTTGGATACTAGACTGGATAGCTTTATCAGTAGGATACCGTTGTTCAAATATCGAGCTTGGCTCCAACCCATTACTCAATTGTATAGCTTCCCAACATTCCTCTGATGTAGCTGGGGTCACTGGAGCCATACAGATCAATAACTTGATATACGAGTCAAGAATTAAATTGTGTTTGCACTTGTTGGACTTGATTGCGTCGGTTATGAGATTTGTCATCTTCATCAAATCAGAAACAACGGTATTCAATGAAAAGTGAATATCGATCGAATCGGAAATGCTCTTGACTAGGTCTTGTACCTGATTGTAGAATTCAAACTCATATCCATTCAATCCAATAGTCGTTTCCCCAACAATTGGATTCTTCAATATCACAAGAGCAATTTGTTGGTCGCCTTTACCCACTTCCAGCTCATTTAAATTGCGGATAGACTCGCTCAACGCAAGAACTCGTCTAAGCCATCTATCAACACCAGAAATCTGGTCCTCATTCCACAACAACGTATCCGAAACTGGCGCCAGGAACAACATTTGTGCCCTTGTAGCATCAGCGCCAAATTTGGCAATACATTCTCCAGGATCGGCTCCATTATACTTGGATTTCGACATTTTCTCATATGTAACTCTTGGTGCTTTTCCCGTTTGCTTTATCACTGGTGCTTGTGGATTGGTTAGGTCAACTTCATCCGGTTTGAGAAACTTGTTGGTATTAGGATCAGCATAAGTTAAACCATGAACCATTCCTTGGGTGACTAATTTGGTCAATGGTTCATCATGACAAGATTTGCCATCCCATACATTGCAATCACTCAAGAACTTGGCAATGAATCTGGCATACAACAAGTGCAAAATCGCATGCTCAACACCACCCACATACAAGTCAACCGGCATGTTTTGACTAGCGGTGGAACTTATGATTTCTCTGTCATTCTTGGAATCCAAATATCGCAAATAGTACCATGAAGAGTCCATAAAGGTATCCATTGTGTCGGTTTCTCTTTTGGCATCCTTTCCACATGAGGGGCACTTGCAATTGACAAACCCATCAATGTTGCCCAAAGGGTTTCCCTTAGTAAAGTGTTCAGTACTCACTTTTGGTAAAAGCACAGGGAGTTGTTCCTCTGGCACAAGGACTGGACCACAATCCGAGCAGTGTATAATTGGGATGGGAGCTCCCCAATATCGTTGTCGGCTAATTAACCAATCCTTTAATCTATATTGTGTGCTTACACTTCCGAAACCAGTTTGAGTCAATTGATGTGCAACGACATTTGCCGCAGCTGTTCCCGATAATCCTTTGTATTGTTGTAGATCCTCTAATCCCCCTTCAAGAGTACTATTATCTTGCATCACACCTTTTTTCAAAATGTATGGAATTGCCATTCTTTTGGAATCTTTTGGTCCAATAACCTGAACAATAGGGTGATCAGGTTCATGTAGTTTCCAAAACTCATAATCTCTGGTATCATGTCCCGGACATCCCATAACAGCACCCGATCCATACTCACTAAGCACGTAAGGAGCCACATAAATTGGAACATCAAACACTGACTTCACTGTGTTGTCTGGATTGAGTGGGATTGACGCTTTAATAGGAAGCTTGTAACCGGCTTTTGAATCGAGTGGTGCATTTCTCGACTCGTCGATAAACTTTATCAATTGCGCATCATTCTTTGCTAGCTCTTTAACCAAAGGATGATCTAAACTAAGAGCCAAAAATTGCACCGCGAATAATGTTTCTGGTCGTGAAGTGAAAACCGACACTCTGCAATTACCATGATTTATCGGGAAATGCACGACGCAACCCTCAGATCTCCCAATCCAATTCCTTTGCATAGTCTTGACATGTTCTGGCCATTGATCAAGATGATCAAGATCTTGCACCAACCTATCAGCATATTGAGTTATCCCAATAAACCATTGTTCTAAATTTCTCTTTTCCACAATTGCCCCACTTCTCCAAGATCTACCCTTGGCATCTACTTGTTCATTAGCTAAAACTGTTTGGTCCACTGGATCCCAATTGATCTCTGCTTTTTTCCGATATGCAAGACCTTTTTCATACAACATGAGAAAGATTTTTTGAGTCCATTTGTAATAATCAGGGGAGCTAGTATTAATCTCTTTGTCCCAATCGAAATCAGCCAGAAAATTTATCATTTGCTGTTTCATTTTCGATATATTGGTATCTGTCCATATAGCTGGATCTATATCTCTTTCAATGGCTGCATTTTCTGCTGGCAATCCAAACGCATCCCACCCCATTGGATGAATCACGTTATAGCCATTCAATTTTTTGTACCTGGCAACAACATCACTTATGGTATATACACGCAAGTGGCCCAAATGTAGAACCCCTGAAGGGTATGGGAACATCACCAATGCATAGAAATCTTTCTTAGACCTAGATGGGGCGACTTTTTCACCTTTGTGCTGTTGTTGTTGGCTCCACTTATCCCTCCATTTTTTGTCCAATTCCACAAAATTATTGTATGTTGCAAGTGTTCGTATCGGGGATATGGGTACTAACTTATAACTCTGTTGGTAAGGTCGTATTCGTTGTAATGACATCAACATCTTGAGTTCTATATCAAAGTCGTCCTCTGCTGAAAAATTGTCAAGCAACACGAAAGAAAAAAAGAAAAACAAAGTTCCAAGAAAATCTCATCTTGAAGGTAGAGTCCATTCACCAATCTATACCCATCTACCCGAAAAAAATCCAAATGAATGGTCAATCGGACAAGCTGTCTCAGTCGAGTGGTGGAAGTCTGGGGTCTCTAGGCAGCAAATTTGGAGGATACTTGTCCAAATTGAAACAAGCAATCATTCGTCTGACAGAATCACCATCATTGGAAAGTGCGTCATCTAATGCATCAGAAACCACTAATGGCGGTAAAGACGGAGGGCAGAGAGAGTATGCCCAATCTAACGAAGTTGACCTAGTCGGACCGTTGCCCATCAATTTCAAAGTGTCAGAAAAGAGAAGACGGCTTTCGATACAAGGGCACCCCACCAATGATTCCATTCCTCGATCATTAACTCGAGGTGTCATCAATCCAAGACGTCCATCATACTTGAACATATATAATGAAATCAAAACTAATGAAGAGGAATCACACAACGACCTTGAAAGAAGGAAGTCCATCATTGATTCGCTAATTGTACCATCACAGGAGAATAGTGTTCTTACTAGTCGTGAAGAATCACCGGCTTTAAACATGCCCCTTCCCAAGAGCACAATTGAGATAGACTTCAGTGAGGGGAGAGAAGGTACAAACCAAGACAAACCGGGGGAAGAGAAGGAGGAAGAATACGAGCAATTGCAGATTGTTCAAATCGATCCTGCTGAAAGAAGTCGTATTGTACGACTAAAACGATCTATGCAAGATATGGAACTTATGAGAAAGAGGATGAAGTATATGAAAAGTCCTAATGAAACAACCACGATATATCATGGTGATTCAACCATGGTGGACACAAGCACTCAAACGTACAATACTGATTACTTGAATTCGGTGCTAAATTTCAAAAAGAGATCTAGCTCATCTACATTGGAGAACAAACGCAATAAAAGGAGGAAAAAGGGATTCTTTTTGAAAGAGTTTGTTTATGATGTTGAGAAACCCGTAAATGTGGTGACAAGTACCACGTACAAGGGATATGCCAGTGAACTTGGGAAGCCCAAATTCAAATCAAATGATGATGAGAATGCAAGTTTGGGGGCAAGACCGAATAGAGATGGTGTTAGTTTGGGACAAAAGTTGTCGTTATCGTTGGACTCTGATTATTTAGCCAAGAAACAGTCATTATCTGACATTATAAAAATCAAAGAGGATTCAATAAAAGTACCCATAAGTGGTAAAAATGACGTCACTACGCCATCAAGTGGATTTCGATTCAATATTGATGATAAAAGGATTAGTGAAGTTATGGGAACACTGAAGGAAGAGAGTGGAGGTGAGACCAAGGGGAACAAGGATTTCATCTGTGGAACTGAGACTCAAAAACTGAGTGATAAAGCATCGGCATCTCTATTTCCTTTCAAACTGGTCACCAATGACAATACAGAGAAACAGAAAGATGGATCACCCAAGGCTAGTGGCATTACTTTTGGTGAGAAGAAAGATGAGAAAGAGACAACAATTGATGGAAAGACAGAGTTCTCGACCACATTCAGCAAAGGTGGTACCGAAACCAATAAAGCCAAGTCGCAAGAGGAGAAGAGCCCGTTTCCATACAAGTTTGGCGGTAGTTCAGCTCCAACAACAAATAGTAGTGGTCTTTTCGGCAAAACTCCAATCATCACTACAACCCAATCAGAAGAGGGCCAAGGTTCCAAAAGTGGTCTTTTTAATATTGGCGCATCGAAATCTGAGCTATTCAGTGGATTTGGGTCAAAGTCTAGCGGTGGTCTTTTCGGAAGACAACAGAGTGATGACAAGAAGAAAGAAAATGGGACAGCAGTTGACGTCAATGGAGCTGCTAGTGGACCTACTACGAACTCTTTGTCATTTAATTTCCAACCTAAAACAACATCAAAGGATAAAAAAGAAGAGAGCACTATGGACGAAGAAGCTGATTTGAAACGTAAGAGGACGAAACCAAGCGACGATGATCATGAAACGCAAGGAACTAACAAGACGATGGCAGATGCAACATCATTGTCCAAATCGTCGACACCAGTTTTTGCATTCAGTGCTATGGCTAGTGAGTCGGGTGAAGCAGAATCGAAAAAGGACTTTGCTGCTGGTGTACCAGCGGATGGCACGACAAAGCCACCAGCTTTTTCATTTGGATTTAAACCTTCTTCAGCAGCAACTGATAATAAAGAGAAATCCGAGTCTCCAGGTTCTGCATTGACATTGGGGAAAAGTGATTTTGAGAAGAAAGAGGAGGAAAAGAAAAACTCTCTGGCTGTGCCTGTTTTCAGTTTCGGTAAACAGACAGAGAGTACCCTTGGTGATGGTGGTAAACCACCGATGTCAGGTTTCACATTTGGTAAGCCAGCAGCTGAATCCAATTCCACTGATGATAAATCCAAGTCTCTGATGTCTGGTTTTACATTTGGCAAGCCAGCTGATAATAATAAACCAACATCGTCGTCCACTTTTGGTTTCGGTTTCGGAAACGCGGATGATGAGGCTAAAAGTGCTCCATCTGCATTTTCAATCAACAAGACTGAGGATCAAGCAAAGTCAGAATCTGCACCACCTGCATCATTCTCGTTTGGCAAAGCTGAAGAGAAGGCAAAGTCTGCTGGTGCTCCAGCATTCTCGTTTGGTCAATCAGCAGAAAAGGAAAAGTCTACTGTTCCAGCATTCTCGTTTGGTCAACCGGCGGAGAAAGCAAAGTCTGCTGCTCCAGCATTTTCATTCGGCAAGACCAGCTCAACTACATCCACTGCTGAAACCCAAGGAAAATCACCATCACCGGCTTTTACACTTGGTAAAACCACTAAAGAAGATAATGATCAATCCAAGACTTTTGCCGCTGCAGGTGCAACCACAACCAGTGCCTCGCCAACACCAACACCAGCATCTACATCTGGATTTGGTTCAACTTTAGGTTTTTCATTTGGTAATACGGGCACTACGGGCACTACGGGCACAACTGCAAGTAGTGCTTCAGATAAACAACAATCGACGACAATGGCGCCAGTGTCGACAAGTGGATTCAAGTTTGCGCCTGGAGTTACACCACCACCTGCTACTACAGCACCAACTGGTAGTACATCGTTGTTTGGTGCTAATGCAAGTGCAAGTGCCAGTGCCAGTGGGTCTAATATTGCTGCACCAAAGCCATTTAATTCATCTGGATTTGGTGGGTTTGGATCGCAAACGCAGCTACAAGTACAACCACCAGGGGCAAGTACAACTTCCACTGCGCCTGCATTTGGTAGTCGACCTAGTACGCCATCGTTCCACTTTGGTGGTAGTGGTGGTGGTAGTGGCTCTGGTGGACGTGGAGGTGAAGTTACAGGACAGGCACATGGAAATGGATTACCACCAACTTCACTGATATTTGGATCAGCTACAAAGTTGAATAAAGTGCCGCTGTTTAATTTTACTGGGTCCAAGAGTGGTACGCCTGATCCAGCAAGTATATTTGGACAACATCAGCCACATGCACAGCAACAACTCGGGAGTCGAGAGAGTACACCATTTGGAAATGGTGCTCCTGGTGGTGTTTCTGTGCCCTCATTTGGATTTGGTCAACCACAGACACAACAACAACAACAAGCACAAGCACAAGCACAAGCACAACCGCAGCAGCAGCCATTCCAATTTGGGGCAAGTCCGGCACCACAACAACCACAAGGGTTTGGATTTGGTGGTGGTGCTCCTGGTGGTGCTCCTGGTGCTGGTGGGTTTGCTGCTAGTACTGGAGCACCACAAATGAGTGCTACTACGCCACAAGCCAATCCTAGACGACCTAGACTCCTTCCGAGATCTCGAAGGAGGTAAGAAGAGGGGAGGGGGGAAAGAAGAAAGAAGACATAGAGGGATATTATTTTTTAGAATAAGATGGTGGGTGTAGTTTTGTAGGTGTCAAAGTTTGCTGTGAAAGCGAAGCGGATGTTTTGTGTGTTTTTTTTGCTTTTCTAGATTATGTAATGGGGATGCAAAATATATATAATACTGTTGAAATGTTGAATAAAATTAAAATAGTGAAAACTAATCCTTCTTTTGGTTTTGTAGGGTATAGTGA
>OGTC01000223.1_pt1 | contig 27896 bp, 13 predicted proteins | sample 1574531 | NCBI WGS metagenome assembly OGTC01 (sample SAMN03295859, study PRJEB24534) | human gut metagenome | isolation source: fecal sample 2 from infant 9 | host: Homo sapiens | place: USA: Pittsburgh, PA | collected 2014-07 | reverse complement strand
ATTTGTAACATGTTAGCATAACGCTACCAAATGGGCGCAAAAGATGATTCATTGCATCGTCCTTTGAAAAATTGAATGGGCTGCTCTGTATCCTCCGGAACAGATTTGTGCTACACCTTTTAGTCGAGAGATATCCTATGGCTTACATACTATAACGTATACATCTAAAGCTTATATCAATACAGTCATTCATTTTTTTCTCCTTTACAAGAAGTTTCTACTTTCGGTTTGTTTTCCTGGTTGTTTAATAGATCTGCACTTGCATTAACCAAGCAGCAACAACGACAATTGTCTAGTACATCGGTATTATATAAACCACGCAATAGAGTCAAAGTTAAACGGAGAAAGGCGCAAAAAAGGGGATCCAAAACCACACAGACATCACCACCTTTCAACAACAACAATAACAACAACAACAATAACGACTCTTCTCAGTTGCCCAACTTGTTTCCAGGAATGTTTAAATTCACCACTATTGCTCATATAAATAATGATACTACAAGACCATTGGTTGCATTAACTACTCGGCAGGGCAATAGATATTTGTTTGGTAAAATACCCGAAGGTGCACAACGTGTGATCAATGCCGTTGGATCTGAAGTTAGATTCCCCAAGTTGCAAAGTATATTCCTAACAGGGACAATTTTTACATGGAGCGATATTGGTGGATTACCAGGCTTGTTCCTAACCATTAGTGATGCTACCAAAAAGGGGATTAGAGTTGTTGGCGAGTGTAATTTGTTGTCATATATTGTTGCCACTTGGAGACAGTTTGTGTTTCGTTTGGGAATCGATTTGGAGATTATTAATGTTGATCAGAACCCCGTGATTTCCAACGAGGAGATTGTTGTTAAATCGATCAAAATAGCGCCAAAGAATTCAGCGAAGTCTGATGTCCCAGTAGTAACTAAAGCTGATAAAGTATTAACTCAGATACGAAAATTGGCATCACTCATGTTTCCATTAGACACCGGCGAAGTCAATAGTCGTAACCCCGAGTCATACAAATCCGACCCGTCACTGAAGGATATTCACACTCATGTTCAATTACCAGAAGCTTCCAAATTGATTACTCAACAAGACTCCATATCATATTGCATTGAATTTGTACCAATTCCAGGAAAGTTTGATGCTAAAAAGGCAAAAGAGTTGGGTTTGAAACCAGGTCCAGTTTTCAAAGAATTGGTGGCTGGTAAATCAGCAGTCAATGAGGCTGGAGAAACGATATTGCCTAGTCAGGTAGTTGGCCCTGATCGCATCTTGCCTAAGGTTTTAATCATTGATATACCAAGTGAAGCGTATTACGAGCCGACAGTGACTAGCTATCAGTTGCAGGAAATAGAAAATGTTGGTCTTGTGTATCATTTCATTGGCGATGATGTCAAGTTTGACATGCAAGATTATCAGCAACTGTTTCTTGATAAATTTCCCGCCACTACCAAACACCTCATTAGTCACAAATCAATTACGAACAACATAATTGTAAATGAGAAATTTGCCTCGGGCCACTTAAAGTTGAAACTGATTTTACCTGACAATTTTCAATTGATGAATCTGGATCCGTTCAGGCCATTATCTGGTAGTGATAAAGTGGGTCGTTTACATGCCTTACAATGTATGGGTGTTGATGATACAGGAGTTCATGGTGACAATACAAATGTATTGCGGAGTTCGAATTTGTCATTATATGACGAGATGACACACCTGAGTGATATAGCACCACCGTTTGAAACTTTACAAACAAGATTCAACTTATTGAAAGACAGTGCAGCTGATTTGAAAGATTTGGTGCACGTTAGTACCCTCGGTACTGGATCTGCTCTCCCTAGCATATCGCGCAATGTTCTCTCCAATCTCATCCGAATCCCATATCAACACAGAGACGGCTCAATTACATATCGATCAATCATCTTAGATGCTGGTGAAAACACCATTGGTAGCATGTTGCGTAATTTCGGCCATAAAGATGAATCCGACTTGAAACAAATATACAGTGAATTGACTTTGATTCACTTATCCCACCTACATGCTGATCATCACTTAGGTATGATTTCAATAATCAACAAATGGTTTGAATTGAATAGTGGAAGCGATAAAAAATTGTATTTGATAATTCCTTGGCAGTTTATAACCTTTGTTAACGACTGGTACAGCTTAGAAACGCAGTATAATCACGCTGTTGATTTGACCCGGTTGCAAATGTTTAGTTGTGAGGATTTTTTAAAAGAAGGAAGGTTGCCTGAGTACCAAAAGCTCACTATTGATGAATTTGAACAAGCCTATGATTGTGGAGACAGACATCGTTCCATAAATAAGGCCCCGTTACAACCAGTCGACAACGATGCTATTGCTCAGATGTACGAAGCCATTGGTCTTGTGTCTATCTCGACTGTACGCGCTTTACATTGTGCTTGGGCTTACTCATCAACATTCAAGTTCATTCTTGATTCCAACCGTGACCAACATTTCACAATCTCCTTTTCCGGTGACACGCGACCCAACCCAAAATTCTGCTCCATTGGTCATAAATCCGATTTACTAATCCATGAAGCTTCATTAGACTCATTTTGGATTGATGAGGCAATTGCCAAAAAGCATACTGCTATGATTGAAGCTGTCGGTGTGTGTCAATTGATGCAGTGTCCTAAGCTACTTTTGACTCATTTTAGTACTCGTTATGGCATGAGTAATAACTGTGTGCCGAAATCAGACTTGAGCGAAGAAGCAAAAGAGTTGGAGCTGCAATTAATTGAAAAGAAAGTTTTTGATATTTTCCGAAATGTTAATGTTGATCAATTGGCCAATATAGATATTGTTTTTGCGTACGATTTGATGAATATCAGATATGGTGATTTCAATACCCAGGAGGAGAAATGGTCATTACTTCAGAATATGTTTGAAGTTAATTCTAAAAAGAGGAAACTCAATGAAGAAGAGAAAGATGACGAGATTATAGATACATTGTAAATACACAAATTAATTGTTATACAGTACGTAGCTTTTCTTTTTCTTTCTAATCAATTATACACAACTCGACATCACCATACCCGAACCGATCTTTGTTCTCCTCATACACTCGTCTCAATTCATCCACGTATAGTTTATGATACTTGTCCAATAATTTCTGAGGTATTTTTGTCTTGACAGAAGAGCTCTTCTTTGTAGACAATTTCAAGAAATCAGTAAATGAGCTCGATCTCAGCATAGCTGAAGAAGCTGAGTCTGATTCCTTGCCCTTTGCATCTCCCTCTTGTTGTTGTTCCTTCACTTCATCTTCGAATTCCTCTGGATGCTGAGCACGAAACTCTTGCAACGCACCGGCTGGCACATGAATAGGACGACCAAGGACAATATCAATGGGGTTTCGATAAGGCAATAACCCAAAATCATAAATGAAAACACCACGAGCACTGAAGAATGGTATAGTGAATGCAAATGTCCTCTTTATCCATTGTTGGAACTTGTAACCCAATGAGCCTGGTTCGGGGATTGAAATGTCATACACGTCAGCTTCACCAAATGCAAATGTGGGCACCAAGTTGATGTTCCCCAACTCAAGCGCCAATTTGACAAACCCTTTACGGTTGTTCAAGACTAGTTTGATTTGTTTCTTAGGTGGGGCATTTTGCATTTCTGCCGCATCTTTTGGCGTAGTAACGTCTTTGGAGTCCCCTTGGTTAATGTTTTCATTGCTCTTTTCCTTCGCGCGATCCTTATTTTCATTTTCATCTGCTTCTTCTTCTTCTTCTCCCCCTTTATAGCCATAACCAACTCGAGCATTCTTGGCTACAGTTGTGTTCAACAATGACTCCTTGGCTCCTCCAATAACTAAGCAAACTGAATTGTCACCATTGTTGATCAAACTCTTGATATTCTTTGCTGACGCACTAGATAACCCCAAACTCATCAAGTAATCACGATAAAATGGAATTGTAAATTGAGTCGTTAATGTAAGAGCGAAAATTTGTCCAATTCCAGGAAACAATGGCTCAAATTTAGATGGATCGTGAAAGAATGGTTTCAACCATTTATGCAAAGGCTCATAAGGTTCATTTCGTAATGCATTTGTTCCAAAAAGTCCAATTGCACCCATTGATATAACACCGTGAGGATGGTAGCCAAAAATGTATCTAGGTCCAGTCAGGACCCGTTTATAAACAGCTGTTGGTGGCGATGATGATCTGCGAGAGCTGGAACTGCTAGATTTGATCAGAACATTATCATCGCTTCGATTCAATCTCTTTTTCAACCCAATGAATTTAAACACGTTGTCCAAGACAGTGGTTGAATCTTCAGAAACCAAATCCAATTCATCATCATTTTCAGTGCTAGCTCCGTTCTGTTCAACAAGGACTTTAGTAAATGTGGGCTCCAAATCAACAGTCTTGTGAGCTCTAATGGGAAAATAGTTGACAAACCATTCCCAATTGATAAAATTTTTCATTGAATTGCGAACACGATACGCAACTTTACCATTTGTTGGCGTATGCAAATCAAATCCATACCACCAAATGAAATATGGTAAAATAACAGTAAGCCAAACAATCCAGCCTAATGAAATGCAAATTAAGAAAATAGTTATAAAAGCAGGAATACTAATGCAAAGCCAAACAACTGCAAGTGTCTCAAGTCGATGTTTCAATGGAGTGTTTATTGGTGCCACATTCAAGTATGGCCCTTTCTTTTGTTTGCGTTTGCGACCACTACCTCTTCCTCCAACAGACAGGGTTGTTGATGCAGTAGACAGTTCTGATTCGGTTGAAATGGAACTCATCTGCGATGACGTAGAATCCTGTGTAGCTGATCTCTTCTTCTTTTGCCTTAATGCGTTGTTAGTAGTGTCAAATACGGATGATCCTGTAGTGGAAGTCGTATCAGGACTTGCATGATTCTCCTGCTCCTCCTCCTTGTTGTGTGATGACAATGCACTATTGTCAAGTGATGCTGACATATTGTGGCGAGCTTTCTTATTTTGTTTCTTTTTTTGTCAGTTCAAGGGGTATGTCTTTCGTTGTGATGTATAGCAAATACGTATATGTATGAATATGTATGTGAGTTGTTCAAGTTGTGGCGCAATCTGGGAAAAAATGGTACCAGTAGCAGTAGTAAACAATAGCAGCCCCTAAATTCACCTCCTTTATTTACTATTAAGTGGTTTCAATAGTGGGCTGTTTGATGCTGGCTTATAAAGGATTATCTCCAATGGTTGAGGAGGAGGAGGAGATCGGCGCGAGGATTGGGTGACGATCGACATTTTGTGCAACTTTGTATTTGCTGCTACCAATTACTATATTTAGGGAAGAGAAGTATATGGTAACATCGTTAAGGGCTAATGACAGTAATCACCCTTCCAGTTCCTGACTACAATGCTGGAACAATCTGTTAATAGTCTTATATCTTAAGTCCCATGAAAGTGTGTTTTTTTTTTTACTTTTTGGCATAAAATTGAATGGAAATGTCGAAAAACAGCTCAATTCACAGCTTTAATGTTAAAAATTGCTAAAGAAAAGGAAAGACCCTATTTGCTATGTTTTACTTTCATTTGCAACTTAGCTTTTGCTTGTCTATACTGTGCCGTTTATCAAGGTCGATTTCATCTTCCTCGGAATCGGAGATAAATTTCCTCAATGCCGACAAGATTTTTTTTGTGCCATGAGGTAGCGTTGCACGGCTTTCACACTGGCCCTCGGGTATATCACTTCCTATTCGTCCAGCAAAAGGCAAGAGCAAAACCATTGAAATTGATGAATAGAGTCTCTCGGAACCATAAGAACATTAGAATTGCCACTCAATGAGATCACTTGTATTCACAAGACATACTTTTTCAGTATACTTGGCCCAAATCTACTCTACTCTTTAACTAAACTAAGTAAGAGAGGAATCACTAGCCCCACTATTCCTACAAATACATTCTTCTTCTTTGTTTGCTCATCAACAAAGGTATTGCTTTCACTACCGCTTGATCCACCAGCACTACTTGAATTTTCTTCAAACAAACTATCCTCAAATTCGTTGATAACATGAAACACCACATACAAGAATGTACCCGATGAGAACAATAACAATTCTCCAGTAAGTAACTGTATGCTTGTGTTAAAGAGTCCAAGAATTGTGAAGGTAATCCAAGTCATTACTGGTGTCATCACTGCAAATAAAACGAGATGCACTAGAACCAACTTATCTTCCAAACCTTCTTTACTCAATATTGTACCAAGACTAAACGCAGTGGGGATCTTGTGAACAATTAAAGCAATGACCATGACAAACTGCAATGTGGAATCTTCATCGGCAAAAGAAGAGCCCAATGAAATACCATCCACTCCGGCATGCACAAGAAGCCCTAGGGTTATTGATGATTGCAACACCGAATTCAAGGTCGAAGCAACTTTGGCCTGATGGAATGATGATGTAGTTTCTGGCGTGGTGTAAGAAACTTCGTCTTTACGAGATATGACTTTATCGATAGTGAACATGAGCACAAATCCGACCAAAATGGGTAAACCTACTGTAAAGGAGGTCAAGTTGTATTTCACTTCATTCAATAGCTCTATACCCTCGGGCAAAACAATTAGCAAAGCAGTTCCAACTAACATACCTATACTAAACACAGTTAAGTACGTTAAGCTTGTACTCGACAATGTGAACAATTTTATAGGAGCTATGCTGGAAACAAATGTAGTGGCTGTCATCACCAACGTGACAGCTAGTAACTCAACCGATTTAGTTACAAACATCGAGATCTGTCTTGCTGTCTGCTATGTAGGATATGCTCTATCATGTAAAAGCGTCACACAAACAGGTCGGAGATGGTTATGTGGCTGGGGAAGCCGGTCAGAGCGGAATTTCACACGACGCGCGTGAGAGGTTGTGTTTTTTTTTTTACTTTTTTCATGTTTACTCTTGATCTACAAGGAAGACAATCCACCAAGAGCTTCCAACACACAACTGAACAAGTAGATGGTTGTTGATGAACAATTGATACGAGACAAGAGCAAACTAGCTGTACTATATTTCAAATCAGGTGACTATGCTAAAGCATTAAGCATCTACGACAAGCTAATATACAATGTTAGGCAACTTCCAGCACATGCCATCAAAGCAATACGACTTCAGTATGGATTAAAAGAGGTGCCAGATGTTGGGAAACTAATACATCCTAAATTAACAACATACTTCGATCAAAGAGCAGCTACATTGGAGAAACTTGGCAGATTTGACTTGGCTTTGCGAGATTCTAAAAGACTGATTGACTTGGATCCTGCTGATTATAAAGGGTATTTAAGAATCGGGAAATTGCATGTAATGAATGGTGCCAAGTATGAAGCTTACAAAGCTTTCCAGCGAGGTCTTTATGTCATTGATAGTTTGATCAAAAAAGGCATGCATACACCAAATACACAGTTGTATGAGAGATTGAAATGTCAGTATAGATCATTGAATCAAGAGTTGAAAGCTGAGAGGAAAATATCCGACAATGAAAGCTCCAGGGGAAGCTCTAGTTTTGGTAGGAGTGAATCACAGAGCACATCTCAGAGCTTAATAAAGAGAAGAAAAGTAGATAAGAATATTGATCCAATAAAGTACCTTCCATTGGAGTGCTTAAAACTAGTGTTTCAAATGTTGCCACCAAGGGCCACTTTCAGATGTTTGTTGGTCTCAAAATCATGGTACAACATGCTTGTCCAGTTAAATTTGTTCCAGTTTGATTGTAAACCAGTCATCACGTTGGACGAGTTCATCCTTGGTGTCAAATTCTTCAAAAAGAGTGCAGCATATACCTACTCCAAACAAATAAAGAAACTCAAAATCAATCAAGTTTACAACAAAAAGCTACTGCATGTGTTGGCAGTAATGATCAAGGAGCCGCAATTTCCGCTACGATCGTTGGAAGTAATGGACCCAACAATGAACTTACAACTCATTTGTGCCATACTAGCCAAGAACTCATGGAGATTAAACAACTTTCATCATTTGCAATCATTGTCATTAGGCATAAATTGTAGTATCAAGTATCCTCAAATATTGCTAAACATGTTTCCACAATTGAAAAATTTGCAAATCTCCATCTTAATAGCTGACAAGAGCGCAATGAGTATGGTACCATTACAAGATAAAATGTTTAAAAAGTTTAAGCAAATGAAGCTCGAGTCGTATACATTGGAAACATTGTTTTTGGCTAATCATGTGAAGCTACTTACGAATGAGACAATGAGTGTATCAGCAATTACGTACAGTCCATTCCCTGTTTTGCTTGATTATTATTTCCCCAACTTGAGTGAGCTTACCATGTGCTCATTCAATTTTGGCAATCATTTGCCTACATTTGGTGAATTTTTAGCCCAGCATCACAACTTGACTAAAATTTACCTTGAGAATAATCCCGGGTTGAATTTGCTCATCATTCTACAAATCTTGTTAAACTATAGACCAAGTTTCAAATTGATTCATTTCACGTTTAGAGAATATGGAGTTTGTTCAACAATGTCATTACAAGAAGTTTACTTTCCCTTGATTACTCAATTGTCTCAATTGGAGCTGCTAGATCTATACAAGACTTCTGTGTCAGTGACAGGTTTCGAAAAACTCTTGGGTAGATGTGGCAAATCGCTCAAGAATTTGAATATAGGATGCCCTACTTATTTATCATTTCATATTCATGGCAGGAAACAGCTTGATCTATCCAAACTCCTCACAATGTGCCCCAACTTGCAGCATCTAGCATTGCCAGATATGAATATTGATACTGTATCAATGTTGAATATAACGAAACAAATTCAATCAATACCGCTCCAACTGATTAATTTACAATCTTTGGATCTTAGTTTCAACCAATTTGATGGAGTAGATTTGATGCGATTTCTCAGCACTGGCGTACGGTTAGAGAAGTTGGATTTAAACGGATTAAACATCTCCGAAGATACTCTTCGTTATGTCAAACGAAAGGAGATTGTTCAAAATATCTTGTTTGATCAGAGACGTACCAAATGGAGAGTTTATGGAGTCAATACCTGGGTACAACAATAGATTCAGTAAACAACAGAGCCATTTTTCCGTACAGTTTTTTGGAATTGTAGCCTACATGAATTCCATCTCACCAGCAAAAAGAAATGAGACGTTTTTGGCTTTTTTGGAAAAGGGGGTCTAAACACCTGACGTCATATGGAGCACTACTGCTTACTACAGTGACTATATATACATATCCATTGGTGGATCTCAACTTGCACGATCTCAAAGGAAATTCACATACCATATACGTTATTTATTTTCCCCTCTTTACCTACCTTTTTGTAATTTTTCTTTCTTTTTTGATATGATTTTTTGCAACAAATACTTTTCTACTTTTACAACCAACTTGTACAGAAAGCTATATAAAGCTACAGTTTGTCCCCCTTTTTTTTAAAAAATTCTTCCTTTCACATCTTTCATACACCATCTATTCCCCTTTGCAAATTGTACTTCTCTTCATTTATCATATCATTACCCTTTTATCCTATATCAACAACCAAAACATGGTCAAGTACAAAAGTATATCAAGAGGCAAAGATTGTAACCACTTATTGCACCACTTTTGGACCAGTGCATTTCTGGATGGGTCGGGGCATAAGTAAGGTATTGCGGTGCCATTAATGGTAAGTTCCAGAACTCATAGAGTGCGTGAGTGGGCAGTTTCGAGCACGGTGGACTCTCAACATGACAAAAGGAATGGCCATAAACAGTTCTTGAGAGTATGTGGGAGCTTAGTAGTGATCATGAATGGAGCCAGATTGCATAACCCATCACTATGCTGTACCTCTTTGGTCCATTTGTGGTTGCACAAAAGTCTTTGACAATGATTGCGTGACTTTGTTTTCTGCCGGTTTTGGTTACATCAGTCCCTCAATGGAGAGTAAACAAGTGGAGAAGGAGGAAAAACAACTACTATGCACTCTATTTATAGGGCGCTTGATTACTTCAGAAGCCCCTTTCTTAAAATTATTTTGCGTTGAAGAATGGGTGGTGGTGGGAATTATTATTTTGCATTGCAAAACAAACAGAAAATACCATTCTTTTTGAATGGCACCCTGGTGGACGTTCTTATGGGTTTAGATCTTTTCCGATGAAGATTCATAAAAGAAGTTTGTCTTTTATTGTTGCAAATCTTATGAGACTTTTTGTGTTAGGATAATGGAACTCTTTTGCGTATATTTACAATTCAGGGTACTCGTCTTTGGCTGAAAGATGAATATTGTAGGCCGTGATGTGATAAGAAAACTCTGAGTACGCAAATTCTGTTTGTTCAGTTATACATTTTGAACTTATGCCAATTTTGGAGAGATTATCTAATCATTTTGGAGACGTCGATATCACAAATTGGAGATTTCATTGTTTTCACAAATGGTACGTATAAGCTTTAATGAGCCCCAACTCACTCAAGGATGTTTCTTCTTTATCTAATAAACGTAAAAAGGGGTGTGTGTTATATACAAACCCATTTGGGACTGTAGAATGGTCTCTTGTGTCTCTATATACTCCATATGATCTCTATACTCTAGCCCTCCAGTTTGTTTGAATCGAAATTGGGCCGTTATCCATGCAACTTCTACCTGTGCTTTTCTCTTAAAGTCCTACACTCAACTTGTTCCCTTCACACGACCGATTTTGAAAAAAAAAAAAAATGTCAAAAAAGTTTCCCCATTTCATTGCATAGATGGGAAGATCATAGACAGGAAAATAACGCAACAACTCTCTATTCACACAGTGATAAATGACCCAAAGCAAAGAAGAGGCCATTAAGGTCAAAGATGAAGGGAATCAATACTTGAAAGAACACAAGTTTGATGAAGCTGTCAACCTGTACACCAAAGCCATTGAGCTTGATCCAACCAATGCTGTGTTTTACTCCAATAGAGCTCAAGTACATATCAAGATGGAAAATTACGGTTTGGCCATTCAAGATTGTGATTCTGCTCTTGCTGTGAACCCAAACTTTCTCAAAGCTTATTACAGGAAAGGTGTTGCTCAAATGGCAATATTACAACACAAGAAGGCTCAACAAAATTTTCAAATTATATTGAAAAAGTTGCCAAACGACGCCTTGACTTTGGAAAATTACAAACAGTGTACCAACTACTTGAAAAGACAAGCTTTTGAAAAGGCCATTGCTGGTGCAGATCATATTTCCATATTGAACACCATTGATTATGAAGGAATTCAAGTGGAAAAATCGTGGGAGGGACCTGAATTGCAAATATCCACAACCAAAACAAGAGATAAGAATCAAAAGGAAAAGGTTGTGGTGAATATTGAAGGATTGGATGAGAATTATCTCAAATATATGATTCAATTGTTCAAAAAAGGAGGCAAGTTACCTAAAAAGCATGTGTTTGCCATTATTTCCAAGGTTCATGAGATATTGGAAAAGGAGCAAACAATGACTGAAATTTCCATCAATCATTCCAAATTGAAAGCTCCCGATAACAAGGATGAGATCCATGGTGGCCTGAAATTGACCGTTGTGGGTGACACGCATGGACAATTTTACGATGTGTTAAATTTGTTTCAAAAATTCGGCTATGTTTCAAAAGATCATATCTACTTATTCAATGGTGATTTTGTTGATCGTGGTTCATGGTCTTGTGAAGTGGCATTATATTTGTACGTATTGAAGATTCTTTATCCAAAATCAATTTTTATCAATCGTGGTAATCATGAAACAAGTGACATGAACAAAACATATGGATTTACTGATGAATGTGAGGCCAAGTATTCCAAGAAAATTTTCGATGCATTTACTGAATCGTTCGGAGCATTGCCTTTGGCCACTTTAATCAATCGAGAGTACTTGTGTATGCATGGAGGATTATTCTCTGACGATAAAGTGACATTACAAGACATCAAATCTTTGAACCGATTCCCCAAGAATGGATCGACACAACCACCAAAAGAAGGAGTGGCCATGGAGCTCTTATGGACTGACCCACAAGAAGAAAATGGACGATCACCCTCAAAACGTGGTATTGGAATGCAGTTTGGACCTGATATAACTGAACGATTCTGCCTTTCAAACAAGATACGAAAAGTGTTGCGATCACATGAAGTAAGAATGAGTGGTGTTGAAGAAGAACAAAAGGGGAGATTAATCACCGTGTTTAGTGCACCCGATTATTGTGATTCTACTGGTAACTTAGGAGGTGTGGTTCACTTTACTGAGAACGAGGCATATGATCCAGAAAAGGATGATGGCGAAGGGTATAGAAAATTGGATGATGATAATTGTCCTTGGACTTTGACTAAAGAGACATTTAAAGCTAGTCCGCATCCTGATATCAAACCAATGGCTTATTCCAAAGGTGGATTTGGATTTTAAAGTGCAAGAAGGCTAATTTGTAGATAATATTTAGACTATCATTAGATATGATACAATAGACGACTTATGTATGGAAAGGTCCTGGTGGTGGTGGTGGTAGTGGTGGCGGTGGCGGCGGTGATATTTGGCACCTTGGTAGCGATAATTGGGTTATAGAATAGAATTTGCTCAATTAAAAATCCAATTCAATCCACCTTAATCCTTCTGCATCACCCAACAAGCATCACAAATGAAACCTAGCAATACACTAATAAACAACTCCATGTCCAACAATGTGGCCGATGATGTTGATGATGATGAGCCTGACGAGTGGGACAAAAGAATTATGGATACAGGCTGCCACCAAGAAAATTTGAACTTACAACTATGTCATGCCGATACTGGTGATTGGAGAAAATGTTTGAAAGAAATGCAAGCATTCAGAGCCTGTTGGGAAAAGAACAAGAACAATCAGAGAACATCAACTGTCGATAATCCAGAAGTGAAGTGAGATTAGGGGATAGGAAAAATTACGCAATCTTTGTATATAGCTTGAATATAGACCAATCGTTTCACATAGTTGATATAAGAGTAATGCATTACTCACGTGGTTCCATTTCATAGGCGAGTCAAGTTTAGTTCCCAGTGCTTTGACGCCAATGATCTCTCGCCGTACTTTGAGCTTTTACGCGTTTTGGATTCCCGAAAATTGCGTTTTTTCATATGACAAAAACCACAAGATATTTTACTCTTAACACCGACTGGCGTAACCCTATGTCACCATCAAAGCAATCAGACAGTCTACAGGCAACGAATCAACCTCGGCCACCTGTACCGTTCCAGCTTACATTATACCCACCATCGCTACGGCCTAACCAGTACTACACTCCAAAAGAAGAAGAGGTTCTGATTGAAATATCAACCGATGAAGAGCTCGATCAGGATGAAAAATACCCAGAAGAAGCAACACGAAATATCGAACAACTCATTGAAGAATCATCAGATAAGGGGCTTTTTCATGCCAAATTGAAGCGATTAGAGAAGGAAAGTTTACGCCGATTTGAAAACAAATGGACGGGGATAATATCAAAGTACCTGAATATAAATGATGAACGTGAAAGTGATGAGATTGATTTGGTGACTGGAGACATTATCACCAACAATGGCCATTTGCATCGACTTCGGAGTGGCGATGATGATGGCAAAAGAAGACGACGGCTAACCACTTTCAAATTGTGGAAACAACACGAGGATACAAGACATGATAATGCAACTGTTCGAAATAGACTACGGAAACAACTTGACGAAAAAGCTGCTATTAAAAAAGAACGAGAAAGAAACATGAGACGCATGAGGATCCCATCACCACTGAAATCGAGTAGCAACTCAGTTTTAACGAGCGCAGATTCCTTGCGTCATGTATCTCCCACTAAAGGACAAGTCCCCATTGGAGTTGATACTGACGAATCACCCACCAAGAAGCGCAAAATATTCATTCAACAAGATTCTGAGATCTCCAATTCCGAGTATAGCGAGACTGAAACCAATATGTCTAGTGACTATTCAGTCGATAATGGAAGCGAAGCTGACAATACAGTTGAGGAAGATGAGCTGTATGAAGAGTCTAGTGACGGTTCCGAGGGAGACAACGAAGAGGAAAGCTCTGATAATGAAGAGAGACAGGAGGCGGTGCTGCTGCTGCTGCTGCTGCTGCGGAAGGGAAATTATTTTAGCCAATTTAGTTCATCTATATTGAATGCGCCTAGATTGGGCTTGGATGAGGGTCCGCTTTCACGATCCACGCCAGAGCCAGACTTACCGTCAGAAAACAAAAGAGCGAGCCTGCCAATGAAGAAGAGATCGGGAATTGAGTTTGGCTTGATTCCAATGAAACACAAACCACAGCCATCGAAAGTGAAATCGAAGCGTTTCCAGCAAAGTAGAAACGACTCCAGTGACAACGACAACTCCATTCACAACCTTAGTCATTTGTTTTTGGAGCATTCCCTGCCCAAACCAAATAAGGTTCACAATCAAGATCAGCGAGAACGAGACGAAATTGAACCTTCGCCATTTCTTGATCAGTCGCTGCCATTGAATTCTCCAGCTAAAAACGATGACAAGCACCTCGATAAAAATGTATTGAGTTTGCTAAAATTGCAGACGTTGCCACCATTAACTAATAGAGCATCATGTGAATCATTTGAAGAGCAAATTAGCATTGTCGAAGAACCATACTATTTTATGGGAAATATTCTGCCTTCTCCTGCATCGTTACTGACACTCAAGATTTTCAATTGTTGTGTTACCGGCTGCTCATTCTGTACAATGAATCGAAAGATGTACGCATCACACCTAATCAAGCATCATTCAGATATACTTTACCAATTGGGATACCCAGTGGAGTTGGACACTAGACGCGACTCGATGGCAACTGCAGAAGATGTAGAGAGACAAGTTACCCCATCCGAGAAAAGAACCTTGCTCAATGAGTTCCCCTTGCGATTCGAAATCCCCGTTTCCGCAACTAGTGTTTATAAATGTGGCAAATTAGTCAATAAGGGTGACACTTCACCATGTCAAATGTTTTTCTTACATTTTGAAGACTTGATCAAACATCAACAACGTGGGGAATGTAATTGCCAAACGCAGATTATCTTTTGTCCCATCTTGGGGTGTGGATATATGACTGATGGCGGGTATGAAGAATGGCGCAATCATTTAATCGATGCTGGTCATTGTCAAATTGAACATACACGGGATGACAAGAGGAGAAGTGAACTGAATGATGTTGATGCCGCAAAGGGCCACAATGGATCAAGTGCCGCTGACGCTGATGATCGTGACGATGATAGTGATATTGAGATTGTGGAAGTGAGAACACTGACTGCATTTCTGGATGATGCAAGTAGCAACAACAGTACGCGAGATTCAACCTCAATTGCAAGTCAAAATCACAATCCACCATCGTCTAATCCCAAAAATCACACAATTATATAGCTTTTGCTCAAGGACATCAGAGTCTTGACTTCTCACGCTCAAAAGGATCGATTTGCTACAAAAAAGCCAGTTCGTCCTCATGATGGAGATGGCTAGGAATCAATTAAAGGGCTCTTTCAATGACAAAATGGTTTAGTAAAAATGTAATTTATACTTTATATACAAGACTATACAAGAAAAAGAAATCATCCGTCATCAAAGCTCAAGATGTAATGATATGTACTTTCCACTGTTCACAACATGATATCATTTATGCTGGTGCAGCAGGTGGAGCATCATCAGTAGTTTTGGGTCTACCTTTGAATGCATCCTGGCCTTGAATATACTTATCAAACGCATCATTTCTTTCCAAAAATGGTCTCTTGCCACAGATTCTAATCATATCCTCCCTCGTCAACACTTCCTTCTTGAACAACTCTTCAGCCACTTGATCAACCAAATCAATCTTCTCCTTCAACAACTTATGACAAGCCACGTATGCTTCATCAATTAATCGTTTCACTTCTTGATCGATTACTCGAGCAGTTTCCTCAGAGTAATTATTGTGCACTTTAAACCCATTGCCATTATCACCAGTATCATAGCAAATTTGACCAAGTTTATCCGACATTCCCAAGTTCAAAATCATTTGTTGGGCCATTTGGGTAATCTTTTTGAAATCATCAGATGCACCACTGGTTACAGTATCGAAATGTAACTCTTCGCTAACTCTTCCACCAAGAGTCATAATCATTCGATGTTTAAATTGTTCTTCCGAGGTGAGGTATTGATCTTTTGGTAAATACTGGGCGTATCCTAAAGCACCTTGTCCACGAGGGATGATGGATACCTTAACCAATGGGTCAGCATACTCTAAAAACCATCCACAAATGGCATGCCCAGCTTCATGATAAGCAACAGTCTTTTTTTCCTCGGGTGCCAAAATTCTTGATTTCTTTTCCAATCCAGCAACAACTCGTTCAATAGCTTGTTCAAAATGGTGCACATCAACAGCCAGAGCATTTTCCCTAGCAGCAATCAAAGCTCCTTCATTGGCACAATTGGCAATATCAGCACCGGCAAAACCAGGGGTCAAAGCAGCCAATCTTCCAGCCAATTGCTCAATAGCATTGTTTTTCAATTGTTGAAATTTGGCAAAATCAACATCCTTTTGTTTAATATCGATATCTTCAACTGCTTGCAATTTCAACTTGTTCAAATGCACTTTGAAAATTTCTTTCCTACCTTCGACATCAGGAACATCAATGGAAATATGTCTATCAAATCTACCTGGTCTCAATAATGCCTTATCCAAAATGTCAGGACGATTGGTACCGGCCAAAACAACAACATGATCAGTAGTATCAAACCCGTCCATTTCAACCAATAATTGATTCAAGGTGTTTTCACGCTCATCATTGCCACCCATACGACCATTACCTCTTTCTTTACCAATAGCATCAATCTCATCAACAAAAATGATTGCTGGGGCCATATCCCTTGCCGTTTTGAATAAATCACGTACACGCGATGCACCAACACCAACAAACATCTCAACAAATTCCGATCCGGAAACACTGAGAAAAGGTACACCTGCTTCACCAGCAGTTGCTTTTGCCAACAAGGTCTTACCTGTACCAGGAGGCCCCGACAAAATTGCACCACGAGGGATCTTGGCACCCAATTTCTCATACTTTTTGGGGTCTTGCAAAAACTTGACAAATTCCATAATCTCTTCCTTCGATTCGTCGCATCCAGCAACATCTTTAAATTTGATCTTGACGTCGGTTTCTTGGTTAAATAACTTGGCTTTTGATTTACCAATCTTGAAGATACCACCTGGACCACCACCGGCACCACCGCCTGGACCACCAGAACCGCCACCCCCTGGCATACGTCTCATTGTTAAATAATACAACCCACCAATCAACAAGACAGTTGGTAAAATGGGTAAGATATAACTCATCCACGATCCTTTTTCTTCATAAACAATTGGTATTCTCTCATCCATAGGTATTGCCAACCTATCTTGAACTTTATTAATCTCATCTTCAAAATACTCTATTGATCCAATAGTAAACAGTACAGCTGGCGATCCGTCGGGTTTGGTAAAAGTAGCACTGCTAACGGCACCAGGAATTAACAGAGCTTCAACAACATACTTGTTAACGACGGTTAATTTTGTCACTAGCCCCTTTTCCAAGTAATTGGTTATAAAGCTTTGCATTGATAATTCTTGTTGTCCTCTTTGATCTTGCATTGATGAAATAATGTAGAGCCAAAGCAATAATGATGCAGTTGTAAGAAACATTACATTGGCAATTTGTTTCCATTCAATCTTGTAAATCTTGAAATCTTTAGGTTCTGCACCAGGATGTTTCTCCATAAACTTCCTTCTCAACTCCTCTCGTATTTGCTCTTCCTCTTCCTTATCTTTACTCTTTTCTTTGGGTTTCTCTTCTTCCTTCTCTTTATTCTTTTCATTGGATTCCTCTCCCTCCTGTGGCTTTGATTCCTCTTTATTTTCAGAGTTCTTGTTCAACTTGGCTTCGTATTCCCGTCTAGTTTTCTCTAAATCATCCTCATTCTTGTCGTCGCGTAATTGCTTGTTCAAGTTGATCCACGATTGATGCAATGAACGGCGAGGCATCGTTGAAAACAGTCGTGGTGTAATCAAACGAGTCAATGTTTCACCGTGACCCACTGGTCTTATTATTCTAGTAGATCGTGATATACACGACCTACTTAGAAGTCTAAACGTCACTGCACCGTTGAACATGTACTTGTGAGTATGTGTGTTGTAGAAAACAGTGGCGTGTTTCAAAGTCTTTGAGCTCTGTTACAGACAGAGGTCTTTTTTCTCAAATTTGTCACCACTCACAATAAAAAAAAGACCTTTTTAATGTCGCACATTCAATGGCAAAAAACAATTGACGACAATCAAAATTTGAGAGGTTTTGTCAATGAGCTTGTATAGAGGTTAACCATGCACTTTACATTTGCTAATGTCATATTACAAAGTTATACAAACTGAATCCAATAAGTAAAACCAAAACGAACTTTTTTTCCGTCAAAAACTAAGAAAGAAATACTTTCTCTTCATTTTTATGTTTTTCATGATTGTGAATTTCTTGACTTTACAAATTCATCCCAACAAGTTTCACAAATCTTCATAAACTTTTCCTTTTCATAATGTAACCAATCTTGATCAATCTCATTTGATTTGGGTTGAATATCGCTATCGTGCTCCATTGATTCATCTTCATTTTCGTCATTGTCATTGTCATTGTCATCGGCATTGTCATTTGCTTCAGCCACTTGCTCTTTTTCAACACCGCTAGTATCCTTGTAGTCTCCCCCTTTTATACCTTGTTGTTTTGGCATTTCGTTCTTCACAGCTTCATCCAGATCCTGTTTGGACTCACAAACTTCAGGTGACTTCAATTTCTCACTGCGTTCATCCATACTCGACGCCGATGCCGCAGACGAAGAAGAAGAAGAAGAAGAGCTAGACAATGCATGTTTCTCAGCATCGTAGTCAGCTTGAGCTCCATTTTCCTCATTCTTTTGGTCCTTGTCTCCTGATTTATTCTTGCGTTCAAATATCCTGAAATTGAATATACTTTCATTCATAAAATTAATACTGCCAAAGACTTCACCGCCGCTCAGGGCTCCATTTAGTGGTGATGACGAATTACATCCATTAGGGATGGAAGATGAAGGAGGAGGAGCCATGATTGGCATCATCATCATCTGTGAAGAGTATTGTTGAGGTATCTGTTGTTGTTGTTGTTGACGGTAACTGGGGACATACTGAGGAACCACGGTTCTACTAGAAGCATACTTTTGTTGCATCTCTTCAATCTCATCTTGGGACACTGGTGCTTTGTCATCATCATCAACATAATCTACATCATCGCCGTCAACAGCAGCACCTCCGTCATTCTCGACAATTTTATCACTTGACTGTACATCTCCCTGAATTATCGGTACATTGGCATCAACACGTTTGAAAAACTCAACTTGCGAAGATAATGGTTGTGATTGAAATGGTGCAACTTTTTGAAAATTGTCACTAAACACATCAGTTACAGTAGCACCATGTCGTGGGTTTCCATAACCACCACTACTTCCAGCACCAACAGTGGAGTTTCTATCCCTTTGTGATTGTGTTTGCATTTGTTGTTGTTGTTGTTGTTGTTGCTGATATTGTCTTTGTTGGAAATTGAGCATTGTTGATGACGGTGGGACAATTGGCAAGTATCGCATGGGGATTTGTTGTGCCACTACTGCACTAGGTGCTGGCACTAATCGTACGCCTCGTGGGAGAGAGCTTTGGGGTATTACCTGTTGTTGGTGATGTTGTTGTGAGAGTGGACGTCCTTGTCTTAATGCATATGACATTGGTGGTGGCGCATTGTTACTACTCCATCGCGCTGTTCTAGGTGGAGCCAAGTAATAGTACGGCTGTTGCTGTTGCTGTTGCTGTTGCTGTTGTTGCTGTTGTTGCTGTTGTTGCTGTTGTTGTTGCTGTTGTTGTTGCTGTTGTTGTTGTTGACTTTGCAACGACGAAGGATACATTGGAGTACGGTACGCAGAAGATGCTATAGGTGGTAAATGATGTATGTCAACTGGTTTACCGGGGTTTCCAACCGCAAATCCTGCTGCCCCAGCTCCCGCTGTCCCTCCGCCCCCTCTAGGCCTCAAGTTGAGAGTAGGACGTAGTGGTGCTGATCTAATTGGAGCAGAACGAATAGATAATGGAGCAACATGCAGTTTGGGTTTCGACAGGTTGTTAAGATTGTTGGTGTTTGTATTTGATGAAGCTCCAATGTTTAGTGGAGCCGGAACATTTCTCCGCTTCATTCTCCTGTTCTTCAAACTAGAAAGTCTGGTTATATCTGAATCATCTAGTGCATACACTGGTGATTTCGTGGTTGTGGTTGCCGATGTTGGAGTAGTTGCATTTTCTTTATTCTCAAGTTGTGAAAACGGCGTTTGATGATCAGCTGCATGTCTTTCACCAGTTGGTTGACCCGAATCAGTAGTAGTAGGCGAAGTACTATGACTTTTCGAAAATGTGGCTGATGTCTTTTTATCCATAGGGGCATCTTCATCAACATATGTATCACCGCTATCATCAAACCTGTCTTGGTCTAAATCTAATCCTTGTCTACTGGCAATCAAGTACCGTTGTTGTTGTTGAATCTTTTGTGATAACTTGATAGTAGACTTCATCTCATCGTCCAAAGCCGGTAGTACAGGACTTACAATTCTTAATGCCATGTCAGCAGCATTTTTATTAGGCGCACTCAAGTTCAAGTTCAAGTTCAAGTTCAAGTTCAAGTTCAGGGGTTTGTGACGTTTTGGTGGCTGTGAAATGACAGCACTGTTGCAAGTGCTCGTTGTGCTTGTTGTACTAGTAGTGGATCTACAACTAGTCGCAGGACTAACATTCAAGGGGGACGTAGCAGTCGGCGTCTTGCGTTTATAGTTTGGAGACGATGCAAGCCTTGGCTCAGGTGGATGCACCAAAGTTTGTGGTTTAGTTGGAGAATGTTGTTGTTGTTGTTGCAATAGCGTCTGCGGTTTGGGTAGGGTCAGTGCAGGTGGTGATATCTTGTTGGAGGTTGTTTTCTCGTTCGACATATCTGTTGGTTGTGGTTGCTGATGTTGCTCTTCCGTTGTGGTGGATCGTGGTGAAATAATTGATGACATTAAAATCAGTCGAGAAGTTTCCAAGGAGGATGCGTTTGGAGTAGATGTGGTCGGACTGGTAGATGCAGGTGGGACAGAAGCAGTGGTAGTGGCAGTAGCAGTGGCAGTGGAAGTGGCAACAGCAGCAGCAGTAGTAGTAGTAGTAGTAGTAGTATCAGTGGTACTGTTAGAACAGTTGTTGTTGTTACTAGTGCTGTTACGGATATCCACTTGACTAAACATTCTCTTGTATTAAATAATGGTGCAATAAATTTTTCTGCGGTTCGAAGACGCGACTTTCAAAACACTGTCAAGTTCCTTTATGACACAGTCACACAACAACAACTGTGGAAACGTGTTATGATACTATTAATAGATGGTGAGTGATGAGTAGTAGTAGTAATGGCAGCAGTATCACTAGTGTAAGAAGTATGTTTCTTGAGATAACCCAAAGGGAGATGCTAAAACAGTGAGTGATGGATGATGATGAAACTTCTGAAAATAATAACAATTCCAAAAAATGACTTTCTTGTAGTCTCTTTATGGGTGTTTGCAAGGATGTAGTATGGATGGAAATGTAGGAGCCAAAAAGTATAAAACTTTAAACTGTTGTGGTTTGCAATTGAAAAAGGGAACTATGGGTAGGATTTGAACCTTTTGATGTAAATATAGTAGATTATACGTTTGTTTGTGAAGAAGGTACGCAAATCAAGAAGTAGTGGCGTGTAGTTATAGTACTTGCCTTTCGAAAGGAAACTTTGCAAAATAGAATCTACAGAAGAAGAAGAAAGTAGATAGACTGATGTCTGATGATATATTTTTTTGAATAGAGTAAGGGATACTTGTTTTATGTTTCCCATTTAGGACAATTTTGTGTCATTTGCAACTTGTTTCAAATGAAAATCTTAACTCCACTCTCACAACAACAACAACACAACATACCCATCACGCATTTGTACATGTACTTTATTCGAGAATAGAGTGTAATTGTATAACCACAATTGTAAGATAATAGCAAGTACAATCTTGAGGATAGAAAAAGCTTAATCTTGTGGCTCAAATCTAAGTTTGTACCTCATCATTGAGGAACCTCCTAGTTTTTGCAAATCAAAATATCAAAATTGACGCCCAAAAAATTGGAACGGAATGTAAAACAGTTCAAGAAATGACAATTGGACTTTTATTATTGCGAGAAACGATGGGCCACACTCTGAACTTACCCATCATCAACTCTTTTTACCACGAGCACTTTTTGAGGGAAAAAAATTATGCTTGTTAACATTTTTGAAACAACAAGTTGTTTATTATCTCGTTAAGCAAAAACAAAACTTTTAAAAGCCAAAAGGCAGACACGTGCAGAAGCCGAATTGTATCACGTGCAAATGAAAACAACGACACTTGTGAATTGTCTACGTATCCAAATATCGTATTGAGAGAAATAATTACTAGGTGTTAGATACTTGGTTTATTCAAAACTAGTGTAATGTACATTCAAGGACATACCCGAGTCCTTTCGGGAATAGAGCCCGCCCCAACGTCTTTTGCATTTTAGTCAAAGCACTTCAATGTTTGTCACCTCGGTGGGTGCGACTTGAACCAAAAGTAAGCCACGGCCACATCTCAAGTCACTTCCCCTCTCTCTCCCCTTCATCTAGGCAGTAAACTGTTCCCAATTCTTTTGTCTTTTGAAATTATTGACATTATAATACTTGCCCACACAAGAATAACCTCTCCAAGTGAAATCTTTATTTGGATCACAGATACAATTACGTTCAGCTCTAACTCTTTGATCAACAGGACAATTATTGAATGGAACATGAAAATATCCCAAATCTTCAAAGAAATGAATCTTTTCTCTAGGTAAAAACAATGCTGCGGCAATTGAGTGTACTGGTGCATCACCCCATCGTTCATAAAAAAACCCACCGGCTTTATCCAAATGTTCAAAATATTGCTTGTATGCTTCACTTCTCCAGAAGTCTAAACGAGCAATTTCAAAATTAGACCAAAAGTGACATCCATTGTAAGTATTGCCCTTGTCATCACTCAACCAATCCATTAAATTGTTTTGGGCCAAGTAATTGGGGTGTTTTTCAATAAATTGCTTGGTGGTTTCCCATAGTGTGGGGATGGTTTCCTTATACTCTGGTAAAGAAACGGTAAAGCTATAGCTCTTGTCATTATCCTTCATCCATTTGAAAACATCATAATCGATATCACAAAAGATTTTGATATCTGGTTCAACTCTCCAATAATATTCATAATCTTTCAACACATCCTGTCTCCAAAAGAAACCCGACTCAAAACGACACATGTGTCTATAAGATTCAGAATGACCATAAATGATTTTTTTCTCCCTCATTTGTTCTCTAACCAATGCTGCTTTTTCTTGATCAATCCAATCGGGGTATGACCAATGTTCTTTGGGGATTAATCCAAACTTGGCAACACCACTAACCGCTTCAGAAACTGTGGTTTTGAATTCATCACTAAACTCAACTTCATTAAGGAAAACCCAATCGTAGTGATACTTTTTGTTGAATCGGTCCTCCACTTGTCTGATAGAATCCAATAACGAGTACAAGTCTCGGTTACGTGCCAATGAGACAAATGTAGCTTTAACCTTGTCCATTTCAGGGGAGTAAGTAGCTGGATTGATGTTGTTTTGAGGAATGTATTCTGGTGAGCCGTCACCTCCAATATGGGCTTTAGCTAATGGGCCCATTTCTTTAGGAGTATAGGGAAGCTCAATATTCTGTGTAGAACCAGAAGCACCGCCTTTCTGCTGCGAGGAAGGCACTTGTTTGTTAAACTGTTGTGACAGTGATTGTTGTAGTTTTACTGGCAATGATGGTTGGAATGATGTACCTTTGGTGAGTATAAACCCACATCCAATCAACACCAAAGCAAAGATCCCAAATCGGATTAAACGGGCGTTGGATCTAGTTGAAGACATGACGAAAAGATCGATTGAGCCACGCCTGTTGTTCTTCAAACTGAGTAGGAAAGAAAAAGGAACTGGGAAGATGAGGTTTTTTTTTATTTTTATTTTCGTTTAGTTTGAAAAGTGGGATGCTTTAAGTATACTTCGTATGTGTGTAAATCCTTCTGTGTCTCCTTGTCTTTCTTGTCTTTCTTGGGTTTTTGAGATTTTGAGTTTGTTACCCAATTTTTTTTCTTCTTCTTCTTCTTCTTCGTTTTTGCTTTGTTCGTTGGTGGTGCGTTTTTGTGTTTGGGAAATCAATGTGTATTGAGTAATTTAGTTGATGCTACACATTTTTACCAAAATACGCAGAATACGCAGAATACCCTACAAAAGTCAATATGGGTGGACTGTTTCTACTTACTTGGGAATCACAGGGATGAGGAGTATATAAGATATACGTTTAAGCTATCTATCTTTCCTACTCGCTTCATATGAACTTCACTTCACTTCATTTCATTTCACTCAGCCCCCCAGTCGAATGCTTTCGTTTTCTCCCTTCCTCCCTTCCTCCCTTCTGCTTCTTTTTTTTTTATTTTTTTATTTCTCTCTCTCTCTTTCTTCATTGCCCTGTGCGTTTGCTCCACTGAGTCCACCCAAACCCATTTTTAGATTGTGCATCTTAACTATAAACATGTAGTACACAACTCTTCTACCTACCCTACGCAAGAGACATAGAGGCAGAAAAAGGGTCTCTTTTTTTTTTTTTTTTTTCCTATTCTTTTGGGTTGGGTGCACAATACATAATGCAAATAGTATTGTGGTCTTCAGTACATCTTTCCAACAAGTACGTGTCCTTCTTTTTGTTTTTGTTCTTGTTCTTGTTCTTGTTCTTGGGGAGTGGAGTGGAGGAGAGGGGAAAGGAGGGAGTTAAAGTTTGGTTACGTATACTCTTATTTAAGCCTTGCTACACAAGTAAAGTTATATATAGCGATATATATATATATATATATATATATATATAGAGCGATATTTGCGAACAGAAGAGAAAAGTAAAAAGAAAGAGTACAGCTAAAAAAGGGGTTTGATACGCTTTGAGTTTCGGATTGCAGTATAGCACAGTTATGCTATACAAATGATTACTTTGTAAACCGTTACAATCATCGTATATAGAGCAGTATAGGAAGGGGTGGTTGTGTCGTGTAAGTGCAGTGTCGCAAGGTGTCGAGTCACGTCGCGTGTTTTTCTCTTTTTTTGTTTTCGTAATTTCTTGTTTGTGACGTGTTCATATTGGAAAACTGTAATTACACAAAAAGTCTACACGAAAAAGTAGTGTATAAATGCACAAATAATATACCAGTGCACTCTAAAAGACGGCAAGTAAGTAATGATGTATTGTATACATTTCACGAAGTTCCCAACTTGGATAACCGACATTAAAGAAAAGAAAGAGAAAGGTGGGTACATTAAACGGGGGAAGCTATAAGTTAGCTAACTTAGACATTGATTGAAGATAAGCTTTCTAGTTAAACATGACCCCATTATATCTAATCCTAAGCAAACCTTTTGATTAGCCGATTTATCAAAAGATCGTACTATCTTACTCTACGCAAAGATATTGACTAAAAGATATCGAGGTAGAGCTGAAAGAAAAAAAAGGAAAAAGACTAAACTAAACTAAACCCTTTTCCTTGAAGGAAGCTTACCCTTTTTTTTTTTTTTTTGTTTTTTTTTTTGTTTTTTTTTTTTTCTAAAGTTCCTTGATACCATCCATCCATCTCCTGTCTCTGAGAATAGAAAAAAAAAAAATCATATCACAATTTTCATTTTTAGTCAGATTTTAAATAAACGACTCTAAAGAAGTTTATTGATATTAACTTTCGAGGGTAAAGGCATTGGGAGAGCCATTACCTGGTCACCAAAAAGACGTCACTAGAGGACTAGAGGTCCCCTCACCCCACCCTTTTTTCTTTTTTTTTTTTCTTTTTTTTTCCCGATTTCGTGTTGAAACCCTTCGCTTCAAAGTTGAATCTATATTTTGATTCCTTGATTAAACCGTCTAGACTATACACACCACTGTACCCTACTTTTCCTTTCTTTCCTTCTTCCCCCTAAAACCCCTCTTTATTGATACTGTTGCCATTCAACAGGTTTTGTCAACCCCATCGTGTCAAAATATTTCTTACCACAAGAATAACCTCTAAATGTAAAATCACCATTAGGATCACACGAACACTTGTGTTCATATCTGAATTGAGCATTCAACGGACATTGTCCATACACATGATGTCTATATCCAACATCTTCAAAATAATGGATCTTGGATTTAGGTAAAAACAATGCTGCCGCAATTGAATGTACCGGTGCATCACCCCACCTTTCGTAGAAAAACCCACCCGTAGCGTCCAAATATTCAAAATATTTCCTATAGGCCTCACTTCTCCAGAATTTCAAATTGGCAATTTCAAAATTGGACCAGAAATGACACAAGTTGTAAGTTTTCCCACCATCATCACTAATAAAATCAAGAAAATTATCCTCAGCCACATATTGCTTGTTTTTTTCAATAAAATCTTTTGTATGCTGCCACAATGTAGGTATCGTTTTCTCAAACTCATGGATTGAAATGGTGAATCCATACACTTTATCATTATCTTGCATATATTTAAACAAGTCATAGTTTAAATCACAATTGATCTCAATACCAGGCTCAACACGCCAATACCATTCATATTCATCCAACAATGGGTTTCTCCAAAAAAACCCCAGTTCAAATCGACACATGTGTCTATAAGATTCGGAATCCCCATAAATAATTTTATCCTCCTTCATTTTTTTACGTGATGCTGCTGCTCTTTCTAAATCGATCCAGTCAGGGTACGACCAATGCTCTTTGGGGATTTTCCCATATTTGGTTTTACCGGAAACGATTGCTGTGGTTAAATCTTTAAACTCTTGCGTAAATTCTTCATCATTGAGGAAAACCCAATCGTAGTTGTACTTGCGATTGAATCGATCTTCAACTACTCGAATCGATTTGATCAAGTCGTAAAGCTCTTGGTTTCTGGCTAGCGTCACAAACGTGGCACTCACCTTCTCATTGGGAGTAGCTTGTGACTGCTTTTGACTACCCTCTTGCTTTTCCTGGGGCTTTAGGGCGGATTTTTGATCAAGGTTTTCTTGTTTTGCCTCTTTTTGAGCTTGAGCCCATTCTTTAACTTCAGCAACGGCAGCTTTTCTTTCTTCATCACTAAGCAAATCCCCCACTGCTGATTCACCTTTTTTACCTTGCATCAATTCTTCTTGAAATTTTTTGATATCTTCTAAACTAGCTTTTGGTTTTGCTGCTGCTTCATGTTTTAGTTCTTCGGGAACTTGAACCTTTTCAGCACCCGCCGCCTGGTCTCTAGCAACTTCTTGTTGCAGCGTCAGTTGCTGCTTCTGTTGTTGTTGTACATTTTGGTTGATATTGGTATACAGTGTAGCACCATGAGTAAGGGTATATATCACCAATACCGTCAATACAACCGCCACGTATTTAAGATATGGCAGCCTTGTTCCAAATAGCGTCAATCCCTTCATTGGCGATATGTGAGATTATGTATGTGCTTGTGTGGCGAGTGAATATAATCAGCGATTGCTCTAGATATGAGGTTTTTGGGTTCTGTCGATGAGTAGTAGATCAAAGATCTTACCAACTCGATTGCGGTATTCTATAGATCTTTCTTTTCTAGCCCAAAAGAGTCGTAAACCTTTGGAAGAACAGAAAGATAAGTGAAGTCTGATGAAAAAATACCAAAAAAAAAAAAAATAGAGAAAAAGAACTACGTATTCTACAAAGTGAAAGGGGAGGCGCTTTTGTAGAAATATATGTTAAGTAAAAACCCTTCCGTTCTTTGTGTATATTGTTATTGTTTTCATGCCTCTGTTGTTGATTATGTGATTTTTTTTTTTTTTTTTTTTTTTTTTTTT
>OGTC01000221.1_pt1 | contig 28860 bp, 20 predicted proteins | sample 1574531 | NCBI WGS metagenome assembly OGTC01 (sample SAMN03295859, study PRJEB24534) | human gut metagenome | isolation source: fecal sample 2 from infant 9 | host: Homo sapiens | place: USA: Pittsburgh, PA | collected 2014-07 | reverse complement strand
GATTGAATAACGTTTTCGTTATCGGTGAAGAACACGGTAAACCATGGGTTTCATTACCAAAAGGTAAAGGTATTAAGTTATCTATTACTGAAGAAAGAGACAGAAGAAGAGCTCAACAAGGTCTTATTGCTTAAATAGGCTAATGTACATTAATCTTTTATACTACTAAAGTTGTATCCTTTGGAACATATGTAAATCTATAATCAAAACTATTTATAATCTCCTGTCCATTGAGATTACTATCAATGACCAAGATGCCATTTACACCAAACCATGAGCCCCAAATCGGTCTGACAGTTTTGACAATGGAGTTTTGTTGAATCAAGTCCGCCGATTCACCTAGCCTGTTTTTCCCACTTTGATCAAACTTAACCCTCGCTGAAAAATTGATGATGAATGTGTTTGTTCCTGGTATCAAATGGCAATCAAAGCTAGTCAATTGATGCGAAGAATTGGGCATACTCAACCATTTCTTTTGAAACTGTAGTTTGGCATCTTCTACTTGTGAAGGAACAATAGGAGTGCCGTTTACTATTATAGCCGCCTCTCGTTTAAGACTAGAGCCAAATTGAGTAGCATATGATTCAACATTGGTAAACGATTGACCGGGTGAATTGTACTGTGCATCCAACGACGACAAAAGGTTTTTGAGAAATGGCTCAATAGGTTGCGCTAATCAGGTTAGTGACTGGATAATATCATCCGCGTAGTTCTTAACATACTTATATCTTGATTCATGTTTGATGATCGGGAGGTAATTGGTAGGAGGATTTTTTTTTCAGTCAAGAAAGTTCAATGAGTCGTGCGAGAGGGTACTAAGGGGTGTTTACTGTGCCAAGTTTTCACACTTGCCATAGTAGCATATATTACTTATGCGGCTACATATGTGGCCACATATATGTATCGCTTCGATTTCCAGGTGGCTGGGCGTTACATGCCTTTATCCTCGAGGAATGACGTTCATGCATGTCCTCCTAATTGGAATAGCAATCTTTGTTTTCCCCATGCAGGATGTTTGCGGCCAGTTTCAGTTACAAGATGAAAACAATGCTCTACCGAATCTATATAAAGGGGACTAAATCTTCCCGGACCAAATTCCGAGAAGCCTTCTCATTATCACATACCCATTAATTATCATGCCAAACAAAGAAGAAGTTGAAGGAATTGCTGCATCTGTTGCAGGATCTGTTGTCGGTAACAAAGCCGCTGACAAAGCTCATCTTGGAGGAGCTGGTCACATGGCAGCTGGTATCTTAGGAGGAATCGGTGGTGGTAAAGCTGAACAAAAAGCTGATGAGAAGAAGTAGATAGAATTTAATGAATGAGAGTGATAGTTTTGCTGTAGTTTGAAATCTCCTATCAAGTTTTACTGTCGATGTTAAAAACACTCGCTGGTAGCGTTCCAAACTCAATTCATTTCTCTCTGCCACTCCATCTCATCATCCATCCCCATCATGAGTAGTGACAACTTTTTTGTTTGTTCAGTATGCCTAGGTAATGACAAATTCATCAAGATGGTGAAGCAGGAGAACGGAGAAGCTTGCAAACAGTGTACTCGTCCGTTCACTGTGTACCGTTGGAGAAATAATGCAGTGTCAACGCAACAAATGAAAACAGTTATATGTTTTACCTGCTCACGAGGTAAAAACGCTTGCCAGGTTTGTCTTCTAGATAAGGATTACCGGATACCGACAGATCTACGCGATACTGCTTTAAAAATGGCTGGTTTGGACCCCCTTTCGCTATTGAAATCACTGACAAATAAAGAGGTCAAGGCAATAATGGCAGATGAATTGGAGAAATCACTAGATCAAGAGCAGCACAACAACAGAGCAAAGGAGTTGTTATCAAAGTTGGCAGAAAGGCTAAACAATGGCGAAGTTACATCTTCTACAAGTACGTCCGATGCCAAGCAAGACATTCCCATATCAAAGTTGGCGAAAAAGCTTCCCTTTGGAAATCTGTTGGATCCAGGGAAATACCCTGAGCTCACGACGTTCTTTGTATTTGGTTTCCCCACGGATCTTCCTCAATATTTGCTTTCCAAGTATTGCGCAGAGTATGGCAAAGTGCAAAGCCTTGTATTGAACCACGACTCACGGTGTGGCTTTATCACATTTCAAAATCGAGTCTCTGCAGAAAAGTTTGCTGAATCGATAAACTCGAACGGATTGAATAAAAACAAGAAAACTGCCGGCTTGTTGGAGTTAAATAACTACCCCATGAGAGTGTGCTTTGGGAAACAAAAAGCTTTGGGGAGGACTAATGAGGAAAAGAAGCAACTTAGAGCTATTGTGAATAAAGTGATGAAACAGTTGGCCGAGAAGGATTTGATGTAGTGGTTTATAGTTGAAGAAAAAATTTGGCGCACTGAAAAATCTCTGGTAGACAAACCTCCCCAAAGCATGTTGTTGGAGTCTTATTTCTGTGCATTGGTAGTGGCTCTATCTATCCCTATCTTGGTCGTACTTTTGCGAATACTACAAGTTTCACCGTTTACACAATTGCCCAAGCACCTCAAGGAGAGGAAATCTATTCAACTGCTTAACAACAAGCATGTGTCAATTTTCTTGGGTTCTGGTGGCCACACAGGAGAGATGATGAGACTTTTATCCAGGATGAATTTGGCCAGTTTTGATAGGACTTGGATCTACTCCTCAGGAGACACCGCATCGCAGTGTCGTGCTCATAGCGATGAAGAAGAGCGATACGGCAACCGTCGTGGCCACTATATACAAATCCCTAGAGCAAGAAATGTGGGTCAATCTTATATCTCCTCAATTGCAACAACGCTATTTTCAATGGCTGTGTCGGCTATTAAGCTAGTACGACACAATCCCGATGTGATTCTTTTCAACGGACCCGGTACGTGCATACCAATTGCCTACATGTTATTCGTATTTAAATTGGTGGGTCTCAACCGTACGAAAATCATCTACATCGAGAGTCTAGCTAGAGTAAAAACATTGAGCCTCAGTGGGAGACTAATAATGCCGATAACAGACAGGTGCATCGTGCAGTGGGATGCATTATACAATCAATATAGTCGTGCTGAATTCTACGGCATGTTGATGTGAGTCCCGCTACCGTGTCATTGATCATATTTTAGGCCGCAAAAAAAAAAAAAAAGATGGAAAATCTATGGCAACTCGCGCAACGCGTGGAGGACTTGCCCCTACATTCAAGTATGGCTCTGGCTAACACTTTTGATGGCAAAATTCAAGAGATACCAGGCGTGTGTGTTGACAACTTTAGCTACAAAGGAGAGGTATTTTTTCTTACGCATTGTCACCTGGATCACCTCAATGGTTTATTGGAAAATTCCTTTTGCGGTCGCGTGTTTTGTTCACAGTTGACCAAGGATATCATTGCCCTAGATCATCGATATAATGACATATTGAGGTTTTTAATAGTGAAGGAGTATAACGAACCATTTGAGGTGCAGACGTTTTGCTCTTCAATGACAGTGACAATGTTGAAGACGTATCACTGTCCGGGTTCATCAATGTTTTTGTTTGAGTGTACCAATGGCGTCTCATGCTTGGCAACTGGTGATATCAGAGCTGAAAAGTGGTGGGTTTCATCACTCATTCAGAATCGATATATATTCCCGTACATCACAGGATTGAAAACACTTGATCAGATTTATCTAGACACGACATTTTCATATCGAGGAGAACCATATATTTCAATAATGCCAAACAGTGAGGGAATTACAGCCTTGATTGAGCTTCTCAAATTGTACCCCGTTGACAAAGAGATTGAATTTTCATTTATCGATGCGGTGTCAGGGTCGGAGGAGGTTTGGCTGCGAGTGTTGGATCATTTTAATGGTACATTAGATGCTGATCCATCGATAATTGAACGCATGAAATTGATAAAGTGCAATCCTAGAAGCCCTGGATCAATGGTTTTCAATGTTGGAAATTTGTACAAGGATATCCCACTAATGATCACAATCAAGCATTGTATCGATTTCAATATTGTGGACTACGCTGGATTCTGTCTCCCCAAGAAACTTTGCGATGTTGATGCTTCAAATCTCACTTTACTTCGAATACTAGGTTCTGGAAATCAGATTTACTCCTATGATGGAAAAACTTGGCTCTTACCGTTAAATGGAGAAGAACTACTACCGACAAACCTATTACTTATGATTTCCCGCCACTCCTCTTATGAAGAGTCTATTGAGTTGGTTAAACTATTCAAACCAAAGCTGGTTTTTCCATGTGTTGAATCTAAAAGGTCCTGGTTGAATGGTTTCACTGTGGGTAGAGTATTTGGCCCCTTTTGCTCCTCATCGAAACATTTGTTTGATATTGAAAATTTTCGAAAGTATGGGCAACCACCGCGTATGGTTTTGGATCGTCCCGTGTCAAAGATAAACCGCTGGTCATTTACTCAATGCACTGAAGAGATCAAATTTGTCAAAGATTTCATCACTAATCCGAGGCCATTCAAGGGGCAGATGAAACTAGGTCAAAATACCGTAGATCAAGAATCATGGAGTCAAGGTTTCAAGTTACAATCTATTATAGCTGGCAGAGGGGAGGAAAAGTACAAACGAATCGTCAATTACCATCAAAATAAAGATCTTCGTTTAATTGTCTCCACGGTTCAAAACAAACACACTCAGCACGACTCAGAATCCGAAACAGAATCAGCATGCTCCACTGACTACGATACTGATTCAACAAGCACCTCGGTGATTGCTTCCAGTTGTGTATTTGAAAAATCATTTTCAGAGGTTCAATTGATGCCAGATGATAATTTTCTATCGCCAAGTCTCAATCTTCATAAAATTTCTGAAATATCGAATGCCATTCGGTCAGATCGAAGATCTTGGAATTCATTCAAACTCAAATCGGTTAGGTAAATAGCTCTAATTTTCTTTCCACCTGTGTCCACATTTGACACATTTGTAAAATGTTGTCATTGGTTCGTCTGCACTTCGAATCTGTAGTTGGAAAAAATAAGCTTTATCTCCCCCACATGAGTCAATAGGACATTGGGCAGCTGTTTGATCAACATTGTCCCAAGTACCTTCACCACCCAAAACATCATCAACCTCTTTTCTATGCAATTTTTTTCGATCGTACATCAGCAAACCGGTAATTTTGAACTCGTACGGGCAAGTGGAGCAATAGAATCTGTTGTTGTTATCATCACCAGGTGATATCATAAGCATATTAGAGCAATGTGGACAGAATGTGAGCATTAGTGGTGATCTATGATGAGAAGAAGGGAAAAATTTCAAAACAAAAAAAAAAAAAAAGAAAATGTATTGATGCAAAACAACGGATCCAATGACATTGTCACTCCATGATATTCCTACGAGATCTCCTACGAAAGGGAGGGAAATAATTGGTTCACTGAATGCGGTAAGTCGATTCCCAATCCTTTCGCCCGTAAAGACGCCGAATGGCCGTGCTGGCTTACGTTCTCCAGAAAAGAGAAACGCAGTAGACTTGGATCAGTCTGCCAAACGAAGGGCCCATTACACATTGTATGATAAATTGATGAATGATGAGCTTGACTCAGACGATTTTCTTGATAAACAAGACATAGCGTTGGCTGAGAATATAATACGACTGTCGAGAAAAAAGGAGAATGAGGTAAATTTAGCACCGAATTATGGCAGCGATGTGGAACAAGAAATTGACTTAACAGCGGTCTCGAAAAAAGGTAGACGGATAAGGAAGCGATACATTGAGGATGTTTCTGATGAAGATCATGTTTTCATTTCCGATTCAGAGGTCGAAATAGATAGCGAAGATGGTGAAAGTGACAACGAGTCAGACGAGAGTGTCTCCAAAAGGGTTTCTTCCAACATCAAAAGAAGTTATGATAAACTGATATACAAGACAAAGAGAGGCGGAGGTAGTAAAAGGGGAAGTGCTAGGGCCCAAGGTGTAGCTGAAAGAGTTAAGAGTATCTTTCATCAGGATGATGAGCTATTCGATCGAGGGTCACCTGCTGATCTTGAACTGCTGCCGCCGCCTCCTCCCGTTGCACAAAAGGCAGCCAAAAAGTCATTAGCAAATCTACTAATAAGTCAATATTCAGATAGAACAAGGGTTCCAATTGTTAGTGGACTCGACACCAAAACAAATGACCAATCACAAGAAAAGGAAATATTTGAACCATTGCCAATTCCGGAACTAGACTCTGAAGGGCACATCAAGGATCACAGATATTTGGAAAAGTACTTTAACGGCAAAGATCCGTCAAGAGTCAACCAAGAAAGATTGTTGGACGAAAAAGTCTTTTCCATGGAAGGGCCGGAAGGATACTTTGAACAGCTTCATAGAAGGTTTAGAGTAAATGCCAAATCGTTGATTTCAGTTGCACCTCCTGTTAATGAATCCGATTTCAACAAAGCCATCCAATTGAGTGAAAATATATGCCAACATCATAAAAGTGCCCTCTTTGACCTTCATAAATCATTGTACAACCAGTGGTGTTTTGAGTTGAGTCAAAATTACAATTTGATGTTTTACGGCGTGGGATCAAAATTAAAAACATTAAACGATTTTGCTGAAAACTATTTTGGAAACTGGTGGGATGCTATATTTGGCGGTGTTCCACCAAGGGCGTTGGTCGTGAATGGATACAATCCCAATGTCGATTTCAAAACCATTGCACTACAGGTGGCGCCAGTTCTTCTACCAGAAGAGGAAAATATAATTCCCAAGCATGTTTCAGAAACTATACCATTTTTGGTTGATCAAATGGAACAAAGAAGGGAATCGCCACAGCCTGGAAAATTATTGAAACCAAAGTTGTTGATGGTGGTACACAACCTAGATGGAGAGGCTTTCAGAACGGACAAGATTCAAGGACTTTTTGCTCAGTTGATGAGTATACCCGAAATTTGGGTTATATCTTCCATTGATCATATTAATGCCCCTCTTTTATGGGATCTGTCAAAGTCGAAAAGTATGAATTTGATTTGGCATGACTTGACAACTTACCATACCTACTCTATAGAAACTTCGTTCAAAGACGTTTTGAGTATGGGCAAGTCGAAACAGTACATTGGCAGTTTGGGAGCAAAGTTTGTTTTGAGATCATTGACTGATAATTACCGAAACTTATACAAGATCTTGCTTTTGGATCAACTCAACAACATGGAAAATGTTGCCGCAGGGAAAGGATCGGGCGTCAAAGGAGCGGTCAAATTCGGTGTTGATTTGAAGACATTGTACAACCAGTGCTTGGACGAGTTCATCGTGTCGAACGAAGTTACGTTTAGGACATTTTTAAAAGAGTATGTTGACCATAAAATGTGTCAATTGGTTAAGGATGCGTCGGGATTGGAAAAAGCGTTTATTCCATTCACATTTGGTGAGATTCAAGAGCTTCAAAGGCAAGAGTTTGAATAATGTATAATGAGTAGGTTACAATAAATCATGGAGGAAGTACAGGCATTATATTTCTCTGTTGTGCCCCTTTTGACCCGCATACAATTTTTATTTTTCTCTCTAGAATCCACCACACAAATTCTTTTGTGCCGACATGCCTTTAAATTTAGATTTAAAACGTCAGTCACAATTGTTTTGTTGATCATTTACAGAGTTGCACGCCCTCTTTCACCCACCCGAAAACAATTCCAATCGTCATAATGAACATTGCAAATATACCAAAGCTTCAAAGTGGCACGAAGTTGCAAGTGGGAAAGCATCAAGTGTCAATTATCAAGTACTTATCGGAGGGCGGTTTTGCTCAAATCTATGAAGTTAGCATAGATTATCCGGGGAAAGAATCAACTACAGCATGCTTGAAACGAGTTATTGTTCCCGACAAGAATGGCTTAGACCAGTTGAGAAAGGAAGTCGAAGTCATGAAATGTTTACGAAGCGCAAGAAGCATTGTATCGTATTACGACTCGCATGCTGAAAGACTAGATAATGTCAATTATCAGGTTCTAGTTCTTATGGAACTTTGCCCAGGGGGGTCGTTGTTGGATTTCATGAATGCGAGAATCAAAGTAAAGTTGAATGAAGGGGAGATTCTCAAAATTATGTTGGACGTTTGCCAGGGTGTTTACGAGATGCATAGAGCTAGATTGATCCATCGTGATATCAAGATCGAAAATGTTTTGATTAATAAACAAGGTAGTTTCAAGCTTTGTGATTTTGGATCCACGTCGGTGCCAGTGTCCCCTCCACAAGACCAACAGCAATTCAAACTCATCAGTCATGACATCCTTTACCACACTACGCCACAGTATCGTTCTCCTGAAATGATAGATCTTTATAGAGCAAAGCCAATTGATGAAAAGGCTGATATTTGGGCTCTTGGTTGCTTCCTTTTCAAGTTATGTTACTACACAACACCGTTTGAAGCTAACGGAGACATAGCAATCTTGCACGCATCATTTCAATTTCCTCCATTGCCGCAGTACTCTGGGGATTTAAAAAACTTGGTGATTATTATGCTTCAAGAGAATTCGTTTTTCCGTCCTAATATTGTCCAAGTATTGATGTTAATTTGCAAATTGTCAAACATCAAGTTTGAGACGCTTGGGTTAAAGGATTTTTACAACCTCGGGCCATACAACTTTGAGAAATTACAAGAGTATCAACTTCAAAAGCAAAACCAAGCTTTGCATGAAAAACAATTGTACATTCAGCAGCAAAGCTTAATGGATCCTATTGAAACTCACAATCCACTTTTGCCTCATGTTCAACCGGTCAACTCAGAACCAGCTCCAAGTGTGCAACAGCAGCCTCCCCCACCATCCAAACTGAATGAAAACATTGCACAACCAGTGGAGAAACAAGAGAGTGAACTTGATACAGAACCAAAGGCAAACGCTGACGAGATGGTTTCGCCCAACTCCCTCGTAGGTTTCAGCCTGGACGAAAGCGATGATGATTTTTCCGAGTTGGAACAACTCGATGATGCAGAAGAGAGATACCCATCTTTGGAACATATCAATGATTTGGACAAGGCCAACAATGCTTCCTCGAAAACATCAAAATCCTCAGAGAGTGCTTCCAAGTCCAGAATAGATAAGCCTTCAGCGAGCGTGAAAGGTGATCTTCACCACACCGATGCTTGGAATGCACAACCTCCCAAAATCGAGACACAGGCAGAGAAATTAGCTGACGACATTTTTGCCTCCAGTGAAGCACCCAATGTCGAAAAAGATGTCTTAAATCAAGCTCACGCAGCAGATATGTCGAATTTGAAAAGTGGATACAATTCAGATCCCGCGGGTCAATATAGACCAACTTATCCTGATGATAGAAATAATATTGGGACCTCAACCACAGGAACAGATCCTCGTCTAATCGTGAGACCACTAAATTACACCTCATCAAAGTCTGCAAACCACGTCAAACAGGATGTACACAAGAACAATAATCCATGGGTCAGTAGGGATACCAACAGCGGTGCTCAGATTGCCACTAGCCCTTCAGAGAGAAATTATCATCCCACAGTATCATATTCGAATGCCACATGGGCGGAGCAGCCGGTACTTCCAAATAAAGGAGCAATTTCACCGCAGGAGGTGCGGTCACCTCCTTTACCATCGAAATCGCAGTTCGGTTACCCCAACACAGCGCAACAAAACGTACCTTTAGATGGATCGCATCACCCAGCACAACGTGAAAAGAATTTGATTGATCTTGAAGTTGGTCTTCCTTCCTCCAACACATCTTCTTCTGAATCCGGGTTGAGCAAACCAATGAGGTCCACTCAAAATAATAACTCCAACGTATCGTTAATTGATTTGAATTTGAATGATGAAAAGAGAGAGAAATACCAAGAGCACAAGCTGCAAAATGCAACGACACTGAAACTAGAAAAGCCTGTTTTTAAGAAACGCCTTCCATCGTCATCGAACCATTCTCAATTGGTTTTGCAGGAAGAAGTGATTGATTTTGCGTCAGATGACGAAAATCTCGATAATGGTTCAGATATGAGTAGAGTAAAGATCAGGAATTCGTTAAAACATCCAAAGGGTCGCAAATCGGGTGAGCTCAGGAGAGCTGAAAGTTTACAAGAATCCAGGAAACGCCATTCTTTCTTTGGTGGTTCATAATTTTGTTATAGATTTTATAAGTGATAGAAGTTTTCAAAGTGCGCAAAAAAGATCATCGAGTTAAAAAATTAAAAGGAATCCTTGTTAAGACTAGGGGGTGTTCGTCATCATGGAGTCACTCAAATCTACCTTAACGCAGCTCCTCCTACTAGTTCCATCGGAGGTATTTCAACCAGGAGAAAATGAACGATTGAACAGACTTACACGGGCCGTTTTGGAGGCACGATATGTTAACATTCTCGAGATTAGCGATTATAAAGAAGTTGCTAGTCTTCCGGAAGTTCACCACATCCTTCAGCAATATGGTGACGTGCCATTGATCGATGTTCTTAGAGATTTTGCAAATACAATAATTGATGCAAGCAAGACCCTTCTTGGTGAAGAAGGGTTAATCGATGCACATATTTATGCCATCACGTTTTTACAACTCTTTATACAATCAAACTTTACCGGACCACCAATAACAATGAGTGCTCATTCCTTACTTTTCCCTACTGTGAATGAGCAACAGCTACAATTGGATGCAGTCAAGGCACTCAACGTGGAGGGACAAGCCGCGTATGATTTAATGCAGGATCCAGTTTATTTGATCCTTGCTGAATTGATGTTTGAAAGGCTAACTGACACACCAATTGAAGCTTCGCTTTTTTGTGGGCATGCGTCGGCTCAAAAAGCTCTTGATCATGCAGAAAGCTTGCGTCTGCGGATTGATAGCCCTCTTGGAGCCTCAATTGTATGGTGGAAATCAAGGGCATTACAAGTACATCTGTCCATTTTTTCTGAGCCCCTGGGGATCATACTGTCTGTTTGCGGAGTGTTTTTGGAAACCAATTTGTTGAAGCATATTGTACCTTTGCTGGACTCACCTAATGGAATTCAAATGTTGACCCAAGCGCAATTTGTTCTTGAACAGGCAAGAGTTTACATACATGCTCAAACTGAGCATGCTTCAGTAGCCCCTTTGAATAAAGCTATAAAAATAACCGGGTTGCAATTGCTTCTCTCTGGTGCAAAAGCAAAAAGAACCAAGTTTCAAAAATTTCATACATCAAACTTGATAGTCTTGGCTAAGAGTAGACAAAAGACCTTGTACGATGTGATTGATGGCAATCATAATTTGGAAAATTACAATCTTGATTCAGATCTATTACTCGAGAAACCGCAATATGAATCTTTGGAGAATTTGGATTTGGAAGCAGAGAATGAAGCAAAAAGAATTAAGTTGGACCCCAAACTTGTTGTTGATGAGCTTGCTGAGAATAGGTTGCTCCCATTGGCTATGACTGTGGAAGATATACCCTCAGATTTAAAAGCTCTTGATCCAAATAAACAGCCAGCATTGAGTGATGTTGACATTCTTCAAATGCTATTGAGGTTGACGGTTATTAAACAAACTACACCTGCCAATGATTCTTTGGTTGAAGACGAATTGTTGGCATTGGTTGCAAGAATAATCTACTCTGATTCAAAAGAAGGGAATTGGCTCTTATACTCGAGGGCACTATGGGAAAGGTCTCTTTTGGAAACAGGCAAATCTAGAACCATAGAAAGGGGTATTTTGCAAATGACATCTTTGATAGAAGAGATTGGACTCAAGATTACTACTCGTCTTTTACCTCAATCGGAAGACAGTGATCCAAATTTAGTTGCCTCAGTGAGGTTGAGATTTATTCACCAGTTGCCATTGTTACCACAATGGGCGTTGGATGCCAAACTTGCAGAAAAATACATGTCTCTAGGGGTTATAAAATCAGCCCTTGAAATTTATGAGAGACTTCAATTGCAAGTTGAAGCTTCATTGTGCTATGCCGCTATTGGCCGTGAACAGGAAGCAGAAAAGATTCTCATTAATAGAATCAAAGAGCATCCAGAAGATGCAAGAGCGATATCCATTTTGGGTGATCTTAAACAGAGTCCACAATTGTGGGAAAAGGCATGGCAAGTGGGCCACTATGCAAAAGCAAAAGCATCTTTATCCAAGTACTACTATGCGCCACCGGCGGAATCTGGTCTTTCCAAAAATTTGGAGTTGGCAATTTCGCACATGTATGATTGCTTACATGTTAACCCATTAAGTTATGAGAATTGGTTCTTTTATGGTTGTTGCGGATTAGAATCTGGTCAATTTGAACTTGCTTCTGAAGCATTTACAAGATGTGTATCGTTAGATGACAGCAATTCTTATGCGTGGTCCAACTTAGCCTCGGCACTTTTGAAACTCGATAAGATAAAGCCTGCATTTAATGCATTGCAGAAGGCAGTTCGAAGCAGTGGTGATAGAAAATCTTGGAAAGTTTATGAAAATTATATGAATGTTGCGATGCAGCTCAACGAGTGGAATGACGTGTTGATAGCATATCGTGAACTTCTTTCTATTAGAAAAGACGAAGGTGATAGTGTGATTGATATACCAGTGTTGGAAAAACTCAGTGAGATTCTTATTTCATCTGATTTCCCACAAGAAGGTAATGGTTTGAGCCATTTCCAAAGATCGTGTATGCAGCTTATTTGCGATACATTACCAACTTTGATTACTTCCTCTGCACGCTGCTGGAGGATTATCGCTCGGGTTGAGCTTTGGAGGAAACGTCCATGGGCTGCATTAGAGTGTCATGAAAAGGCGTATCGAGCATTGCTTCACAATCCAGATTTAGAAGTGAACGAAGAAGTTTGGAATGAGGTAGTTGATGCATGTGCAGATTTGGTAGGAGCTTTTGAGTCATTAGGTGATTTGCCAGGAAAACACGGTGCAGGCGACTTGGTTTGTAAAGATTGGAAGTTCAAAGCCAGAACGACAGTGAGATCTTTATTGTCAAAAGGTAAAGATATTTGGGAAGATACTCAAGGATGGGAGACTTTGCTCAGTTTGAAAGAAGAGTTAAGAAATTAGATTGTTATATACTTATAGATTTATTTTGCGTCACTGATGATGCTGTAGCAATCGAACTGTAATGACAGGGATCTAATCTCAGAAGTTTGTGGCTTGTTCACTTCAATGTGGTTGAATCTTCTGTAACAAAACTTTACTACGGCCATCAATCCCTTGACTGATTTGTTTGTTGACCCTGATTCTTCAAGCCGCAACAAGTACATCAATGTATAACAGATTGCCTTGTTGAATTGGAGCATTTTACAAGATTCATACCAGAACACCACAAGAATCACATTTTCCAAAATCCCTAGCCCAAAATATGCTACATTTACCAAGGGGTGCTTTCTGGAGCTATATGTTTCCACTAATTTTAATACAGCATAGTAAAATAGCAAACCTGCCTTGCAGTAGTTGACCTTTGAATCAATCATTACACAGGTAAACACAAACATTCCTGTATGGTCTTTTTTCAAAAATGAAAGAATTGGCTTCTCTTCCATTCTGAATCGAGGATTGGAAACGAGCCTAACCAATGACCTTGTTGTCCTTTTCAATAACGGCTGTCTCAACTGTATCAATAAATCAACACCGAAATGAACCAACGAAACAGCCATGATTGTATAATATGCGTTGATAACTTTGTCACTGGACGTGCACCACAAGTAAACCAAGATCAAGCTTGTAGAGATCACCAACACATTACTAGCAAGATGAAAGTCTTCCAAGGAACCATCTTTCCTAATCAGTGACCAAACTTGGTGATTCATCACCACTAGACGAGTAAACCAATGTGATAACAAAATAACATAAAAAGCACAGAACTGGTTGCAATAGTTGATAAACAATGAGTACAAGTAGTTGAAATATCCCATCCAGGGTGTTTCTGGGAAAGTGTCAAAACTAAACCTAAGTGGAGCCATTTTTGGGGGAGGGGGGAGAAGTGAGGTTTTCCATACAAACAGGGAAGAATACTGGTATAAGATTTTTAAAAAATTACATTTTATAAGGAGGAGGGAATATTTTTGCAACCGAAACAGATTACAGTTGTGCCGAGGGTCTCTTGTGAGACCTATCGGTGGCTAAGGACTGTTTCCCCATTTATCTCACTCTACTGTGCACACCACTTTACATTACTATCCAAGGATGTGCCACTCTCTTGCTCTCCCACTGATCAACATCCATTTCAACCAGTACATACCAAAAAAAGAGAATGCCAAACAAGCGAAAACGGTATGACGCGGAAACAATCCCAAAATAGAAAAATCAGAAAAGACGAAAAAAAAAAATCAACAAATCAACTCCGCCTGGAAACCAGCACAAAAATTTGACATATACCTAAGAGAGATCTACCATACATATCCAATTGCATCTCCAGAGGGGAATAACTTGAACTATATATACACACACACACACACAGTAGCACCTTCTTAAACAATGCCCATGGACGACAAATATATAGGACTCGCTTTAGCGATGTCTTCCTCGCTAGCAATAGGTACTTCATTCATTATTACTAAGAAGGGACTCATGGACGCATCTGCACGTAGTAGACAGGCCAATGCGGGCAGCGGCACCGTACAGGCCACTGACTACTTGCAAAATCCAATATGGTGGGGTGGTATGATTACCATGGCAATTGGTGAGATTGCCAACTTTGCCGCCTACACTTTTGCCCCGGCTATTTTGGTTACTCCATTAGGTGCGTTGTCTGTCATTATAGGAGCTGTTTTAGCAGCAATATTCTTGAAAGAAGAATTGGGGACATTGGGGAAAATGGGTTGCGCCATTTGTCTTATGGGCTCAGTCATTATTATTTTGCATGCACCACCAGACAAAGAAGTGCAAACGGTTGATGAAATATTGGGCTACGCCACACAACCAGGATTTCTATTTTACTGCTTTGCAGTGGGGCTTTATTCATTATTTATGATTTACAAAATTGTGCCCAAATATGGAAACACTAACCCCATGATCTACTTGTCCATTTGCTCTTCCGTGGGATCTATATCCGTTATGTCCATCAAGGCTTTTGGAATTGCATTAAAATTGACATTGAGCGGTAATAATCAGTTTACCCATGTGTCCACATACTTGTTCTTGATTGTTGTGGCATTATGTATTATCACACAAATGAACTACTTCAACAAGGCTTTGGATCAATTTGACACATCCATTGTCAACCCATTGTACTATGTCACATTCACCACATTCACCTTAGTTGCTTCGTTCATTTTGTTTAGAGGATTCAACACCTCGTCGGCCGTTGACATCATTTCATTGTTGATTGGGTTTCTCATCATTTTCAGTGGAGTGTATTTGCTCAATATTGCAAGAAAAGACGACAGTGGACAAAATCGTGAAATATTTGGTGTTCACAGCTCAAAGGATATGGCACCACTAGACAATGGTGTGGGTGGATTCTCCACTGTCAGGAGATCAATGCAAATCAACAGATCTATGGACTACGATGAAGAAGAGAGGGTGGCTCTAAGGAGAATCGACAGCTTCGAGATAGACAGTGATGGGGAGGATGTAAGAGCTCATAGACACTAAAAAAGTAGAAGTAAAATATAAATAAAAGTGGGAAATGGTTTATGCATTAAGCTCTATGTAAATTGGTAATCTTTAAATATCATCAATATCCAACTCTTCATCTTCAGACTCACTATCATCAGCACCACCAAACTCGAAGTTGACATCCTCATCGTCGTCAGCACCAAATGTATCAGTCTCATTGATCTTGGCATTTTCAGGCAATTCACCCAATTGTTTCAAAGACCTAGCCTCATCGGAGTTATATTTATGTACAACATCACATTGATCGTCTTGAAAATCTCTTAAACTTACTAAGATTATATCACCTTGTCCCATCCACACTTTTTTTCTCATTTTCCCTCTAATGTGACCCATCCTCTTGATGCCATCGAAACATTGAACTTCGATTCTTCCATTTCCCAACATTTTCGTAATTTGAGCATACTCCTGTCCCTCTTCCCTCAAAATCAATTCTCTCTTTTGTCCACTATTGTCGTTCTTTCCTCTTCTTCTGTTTTTACCTCCTTTACCTTTACCTGATTTGCCCATTTTTTTGGTATCTTGTGATTGAGATAAACGTAACGGGAATTTTTCAAAAGATTTTCTTTTCAATTTTCTTTTTTTCTCTTTGCCTCAAATTTTTATTCTCACTATACACGACTGGATGGGAATGATGTTTATCACAATGACACGAAAGGAAAAGCATCACAGTTGTTCAAAGCCCTTCAAGTTTCACCCTTTCCCCTCATTGCAAAATGGATTCATTTGAAGTTGCCAATCAATTTTCAACTATACTACGAAATTTAACTCCGCAACAACAACAACTATCAAAAGCAATCTATTTTGCGTTGAAAAATGCTGATAAAGAGGATTACATTGTACCAACGATATTAAATGTATTGGAAGATCCCAAATTGGATTTGAATTCGAGATCTTTTATCTTCCAGTTTATCGACCTCTTGATGCAAGAGAGCTTTAGTAATCCAAGATATAACAATGCCTATATCCAAAGCTTGAAGAGTAGGTTGCCACAGATTTTACAGCTGGTGTGTCCGTTGAATAACTCATCTAATTTGATGATTGCATATACATGTTTATGCCATATACTGACGAGGTTTAAAGTGGACTGTGAAAAGTACAAGACTGGTTTTCAAACAAGTTCACTAGATGAACTTGAAAATCAATCACTAGACATCGATGGCAATGAAGATCCATTGATTTCTACATGGAAGATCTTGTTGCAAAGATCAAGGGCTAGCAAGATGGATTGGAAGAAGCTTCTCACTGAACATGCAATCACTGAAGACAATGTCGATGAAGATCAAATGTTCAATATACGAAAGAAAGGCAATCCAAGTACACAATACTTGACAAAGAAACAAATCATCACAAGAATCGAGGATGATCGGGAAACGCATAAACGATTAAAGGAAAATAAATGGTGTGTTAATCGTGACAAGGGTCCAAAATTCATCTGCGAGAGCGAGTTTCTCAATAATTACTGGAATAAATGCCAACCCTTGACAAAGGAAGAGAATGCCGAGTTTTTGAACAACCTTAAAGAGTTGAATGATATGGTTTTACTGAGTTATAAAGATAAACAAGTTTAATTCGCTTTCAAAAGTTAACCCCGATTTCTATTTTTCTTCTTTGTTCAACGCCCAAGCTTCGTTGATGCTCTGTAAACAATTTGAAACCCAATGCTTTGAGTTTTGAGTCAAGACAAAATGATGGCAATTTTCCCATCTCTTTTGCTTCTCATCCTTGCTCATTGTCAACAGTTGGTAAAAAGTTTCAGAGAACTTTTTCAAATCCCAAGGATTGATCAAAAGGGCACCTTCACCATCACAGTAAAGTAACGATGCCGATCCGGTAAACTCCGACAATATCAAAGGCGATTTTTTCTCTTCAGTGGCAGTAATAAACTCGTGACAGGTCAAATTCAATCCTTCACGCATGGAACTAACAACAAACAGCTCTGCCTCACATTGTAGTGCCAAATACTGGTCAAATTCAATATCCTTTTGCAACAAAACCACTGGTTGAATGACGGAAATGTTTTCAGGCAACGAATTGATCCTGGAAATTATCTTCATCACCTCCAGTTCATACAGAGGATCAGAGCCTGAGCCAATACAAATCTGAATCAATACAGTTTTGTCAATGTATTCAGGATGTTGATTCAAAAACTTTTCATAGGCGAGAAGCTTTTGTTTAATTCCTCGTAACTTGTCCAACTTGTCTCTACTAATGATAAGCTTTTGCTCACCCCATCTCTCTCTGATCAAACGTCTCCATTCTAAAACCAGGTCGCTTTGAATCTTTTCCTCAAGGGAGGGTGCATCAATGCCAACAGGTATTGTATTGACAGCAACTGTTCTGTCTTGGTAAACAACTTTATGGTCAGTCACTTCAGCATCAAGAATCTTGTTGCAGGTTTGTTTGAAATGACGCACATACTCATTGGTTTGGAAGGAAACAACATCAGCACCCAACATTCCTTCCAACAACTCAGTTCTTTGTGCTAAACAACGAAATACTTCAGAAGAAGGGAAAGAAACATGTAAAAACAACCCAATTTTAACCTTTGGTAACTTTTCTCTCACCATTTTTGGCACCAACAACAAATGATAATCATGAACCCAAATCACATTTTCCGAATCATCGAAATTGCAGTCTCCATTTGTTGCCACAAATGTTTCCACCAACTTATCGGCAACCAATTGATTCATCAACACATAATGTCCCCAAGAGTGATCCTCAAATGCCTTTGACTTTGGATCATCGGGAATTTGATAATGCAAAGTTGGCCACAATATTTGTTTACAAAATGATTTGTAGTGACCTTCAAAAGTAATGTCATCAGGAAAGATGGCTTCGCAATTATGCTCGGAATCTAATTTTGATGCAATATCTTGTCTAATTTTTGCCGAGATTGTGTCACTGGGCATGGCAATGATCCCAACCCACTTGTTTTGTTGTAAAATCCCCTCTTTTACGGATAAGTCCACCGCTTTGTTCAACGACCCATTGCCGCTCTCTGAGGGGACAACAGTCCATGGCGCAGTGTTGAAAATATCATCATCCCAAAAGTACTTTTCAATATGTGGTTTTGAAAACCCACCATAAGGAGCCAATCCTTTGTTGTGAGACACAGAGTTGTTGTAATTCTTTTCAAAACCAACCAATCCGTCCTCATCCTCATCTTCAAATGACGAGGGAATCATGGCTGAGTTATTGACTCCACTGGGGTTCTCCTCTGACGCCAAAGAGTTTAAACTGTTGTTTCCCTGGATAGTAAAGCCATAGTATTGATGAGGTCTCTGTCCTCCCAGGGTGACTTCATTGTGCAACTTCGAATGTGAGCCAGCTCTAATGTTCTGAGGTCTAGCCAAATTTGGTGTTGAGATAGACAAGTTTGTCAGTGACCTATTAATTTTCAAACCAGTCGAGTTATATGGATCAGTTTGCTTTTTGGGGTCAAGAATTGAGCTTTCAATTTTATTGCCCAAACGTGGCTTTGGTTGAATATAGTGTAATGCCGGAGACGCTGGGTACGAGTCGGGAGCACCTTCACGTTGCAATCTAGGATTGCGCTTGCTGTAGAAGAACTCATCTGGTGTTTCTGATCTCGTTGATGCGTTGGTTGCATTATTAGGAGGTAAGATGGACACTGATGATTGGTTGTTCAATAGATGTGGCTGTGATGGGGTGAGCGATGGAGCAATTGGCTTGTCATTTTGGCCCCCTGAAATTCTAATAGTTTCAAGCTTTGCACTATCTTCTTTCTGCAAGAATTCATAGTGATTTCTGTCAATTTCAAAGTGGACAGTGTATGGGAGAAACCTAAATAGTTAGTGTTATGGACATAAAGTGGAAGATGCTACTGTGGTGTACATACAATGATCCAATTATCACCGTCATTGTCGATTGATTTGCAGATGTGTGAAGATTTCAAGAAAACGTTGTTGATTCTGCGCGATATTTATACACTTTAACTCATTTTTGGTGTTGCACAAAACTTTAAAACAGCAAGCATAAAAAAAGAAAACAAATGATTGTAACCTCATTTGCCTTAGCCACACCAGCAAGTTGCTACAAAGAGACGTCATAATGCCACGTAATCGTGTTGCTACAGTACCACAGAGGGTGATATACTCTCGACTCGTTTGAGTTTCTACTTAGGCATTCCTACATTATCTTCTACTTCGCCACTTCCCCTTTTTATTGCACGTGGAATAAACTACTCCGAAAACGTTTGCAAGTGAAACACAACAATTTGTTGGGTCGCATTGGAACATATAGCTGCCATTAAATGGATCAGAAATCCTCCATTGCATCACTGTCGATGTCACTACTATCAATAGCACCCCTCTGTTGAAAATTGAATTGTATCTCATTTTGTTCCTTAAATTCCTTCTCTTGTTTCTCTTTTAATTCTTTCCGTTCTGCAGTCTCCCTTTGTTTCATCTCCTCTGCTAATCTAACTGAAACAATCACCTTCTTGAATTCATCGTTGAGAAGATCTTTAAAGTACTTGTCTGTTTCCCGGGTTGGTTTTTCAGTCGCATAGGGGCTGTAGTAAAGCTCAGCTTTCATAAAGACATCTGCATCTCTCTTTTTTTGTGCTTCCTCGAGTTCTGCTTTTTTTCGAAGCGCCAACGCTTTTCGTTGTTGAGCATATTTTACGAAATCAAATTTGAAAGGGGCCGCAAGAGGAGAACCAGACGGTTGATTTGTCCCCTCGACGGTGCCAGGCAGTTGATTTGTCCCCTCGACGGTGCCAGACGGTTGATTTGTCTCCTCGATAGTACCAGCCAGTTTCTCAGCTTTTTCGTTCTCAACACTCGTCGTCACCTCCCCTTGTAAATCATCAGTTAATTTATTCTTCATTAACTCCATTAATTCCTCTTCAAATTGAAGTCTCTTTTTCAGCTCACTGGTATCACTTTCAATCAACTTGTACAATGACTCCTCAGTTAGCCTTGACTCTTGAACCAACTTTGTTCGAAGCTGCTTGAGATCTGTCAATGGTTGCGAAAATGTAGGTGTTGATTGATATGTGTAATCAGGGGGCAAGTCTGGTAGGTAGGCGGGGATATAGGGTGGTTTGGTCTTGATATTCGGTACAACTTCTGTGATTGCATATTGCTCGTTTGATGATATATTATTGTTAGTAAAAGCCTCTTGATCTTTTGTTATGACAGCTTGAATTCGTTGCTTGTGCTTATTTGGAAAATTTTTGCTAAATTGTACTTGATCTGCCAAAATATTAGGAAGGATTCCGTCCTCTTCAAGCACTATTTTGATGTCCGAAAGTCCTGGTTTTCGTCGCCTTTGTAACTGGGTGTATTCAAGCAAGTTACCCAAGAGGTGGTTCATGTACTCTGTGGTCAACTCAAACACCTGACTTAAAAACTCCTCCGTAAAATGGTAATCCTGTGAGTTTAGTAGTATGGCAATAATCTTTGCCATTTGGGTATCAACAGGTGATTGCTCCCATGGCCTTATATGCGAACTCATTAGAATGGGATGCCTTGAACTGAGTTGTATGATGTGTGGTTGTGTTTCCACTTTCTTTTTTTCTTCGTTCTTTGCAATTTGGCAAAATCTACACAAACTAAAAACATGAAACCTTAATTATTTAACAAGTACTCAATAGCTCCTTGTACACTTCCACCAGTTCTTCTTAAAGCTTCTACGTTTCTCTCAAACTCGTAGAATCCCATATCATTCAATTGTCTCAATTGAGATTCATACCTTTCCTCCGGTGGTCTGTTGTCGGCTGGTGCATTGGCTTGTCCAAATGGATTGGCACTACCAAATAAAGCAGCCGGATCTATAGGCGGAATACCATTGGGGAATAAACTAGCAAAAGGGTTAGCTTGGGATGGAGTATTTCCTTGGGAAGTTGTATTACCACTCAGTTGATTTGTTCCGGCGTTATTATCACCACTGGCTGGACCCTCGGCGGTTGGGTTGGCACCAGGAGCAGGAAACGATGATGCATTAGAAGCGGCTGCGCCTCCACCAAGACCGCCAAATGGATTCGCGCCCCCAGCTTGTTGCATTTGCATCATCGATCTTAACATTTCCGGGTTGGTCATCATTTGTCTAAACATAGGACTCTGCATCATCTCCCTAACTTGTGGTCCCATTGCTCTCAATTGCGGGTTTTGTTGGATCATAAAGTCCAACATTTGTGGGTTAGATAACATAGCATTCAATTGCTCTTGAAACATGGGGTTTGACATCATTGAAGTTAGTTGCTCTGGATCAGGCAAATTTGAATTCATTCCTCCATCGGGGCCAAACATGGAAGCAGAAGGCAATTGTGTGTATCCAGCATAACGAGCACCAGTCAAATCGGCCAAAGGGTTGAATGATCCTTGTCCTGCTGCAATATTTGAAGGTATGTTTGATGAAGGTGTTTGAGCAGAAGAGGAAGATTCCGGTGCTGCTGCTGCTGCTGTTGCTGCTGCTGCTGGAGTAGATGCAGTGTTGGCACTTTTCACCAAATGTATTGTGTGACCGTTTTGAATCTTGTATGACTCTGCTGTTTCAGTATCCTTCAACACTTTACCTGAGTAGATTAATCGCTGACTTGGTGCTGGGATTGACGACTTCTCCGCAACCAACTCTTTTAATTCAGATATTTTAATCGATGGGTTGAAAGTGACCTCATACTTTTTATCTCCTGATGACTTTATCGTAACTGTGATCTCTGACATGATGATCGATTCAAGGACGATTTGCGATAAGGGAAGATTTTGAATCGGGTGGCGGAGACTATTTCTGTGTATTTTCCTTTTTTTTTTTTTTGCCTCTCTCTTACACTATGCAAAGAAAATACGTGTTTTGATTTTCATGAACCAAATTCTGGAGATGTGTTGTGGTGATTTGCATCGCTTTCCACAAATGTACTATGACATTGTTAAGCAGGGGTAGTGATGCCCCAACAAAATTCAACTAGAAGTAATTGCAGAGTAAATTTCAACACAATGCATTAATGAGAGTATCTATGCTTACTTAACCTCTACTTTCCAACCACAATCCAAACAACTATAGCCTTCTGTACCATCCTCAAACGTTACTTTACCTTTGCTTTGCATTAATGCCCACTCCCCCTTAGCAGGCACTTTTCTGCAAGCATCGTTAAGACATCTCGCTGCTGTCTTTTTGTACCTCAATCCACAAGAATTACAAAGTTGGCCCTCTTTTATGGACCATGAGGGCCTCCAACATGGTGAATCTTGCAGACCACATGAAATACACGCCCTTGTGATGGTCTGATGGTGATGGGTTCTAGGAGGTGTTTTTGGCAAATCAGAACGTGACAGTTTAGGAGATTGAATTATAAATTTGTGAGTGGTATTTGTTGTAGGCGACGAGGCGCTTTTACCATGGAGGTGATCCAATGAGGAAGAAGGATGAATTAGTGTTGTATGTGAAGTAAGTGAAGGTCCGACCAGCGGCAATGTATAAAAGCTTGGTAATTTGTTGACTTGAGGTGTTGGAGTTTTAGGTTGAGAAAATACCGAAGTTTGGAGTGTGCGAGGTGTTTCAGTTGGTGGTGAATTAAGTGACTTTGTTTCATGGGCAAGTTTCAAGTAATGGGGAAAATTCTTGACATCAGTCATGAATGCACCGTCCAAGTATGTGTAATTCGACTCGAAAGGGAAATTAATCTTTTTGTCCAGTGTTGGAATATTTGTTTGTAATGAAATCTTGGAACTGAGTTTGGAAGTAAAATTTGGCTTGCAATTACTGTTGAGGTAGTTGTATTTAGTGAGGTGGTAGGTTTTTGATTCCTTCATGATCTTGTCTAACAACTCCGATCTCCAGCTTTTGTCACTGCAGGTGTCGAAAAACTCCAGTGAAACTGTTGAGCAGGGGGTATCGTTGTTCTGGCTCAATGCTCTAATTCCAGGTAATTTAAGATTTTCAGGTGATCTCAAGGGTGACGAAGAAGGTGAATTTGAAGGTGAAAGGAGATTTACAAATTGTTGCTTGTTTGGGGATAAAGATTTGGATCTGAGACTTGATGGTGGTAACTTTGGTCTTGCAATAGTGGTTTCTATGACAGGTTTTGAGTGCACATTTGATGGAGGCGAAGGTGGTGCTGTTTTTGGTCTCTTGTTTGATGTTACAATTTCATCTTCAAGGGAGCGTTTGATTGGAAGATTTTGTTCGAAACTGTGTGATCTGAAACGATTGAAGTGGTTGTTCATGACTAAGCTCATGCTGGTATAATGACGAATAGGAGTTTGCGAATTTGTAGATGATATAAACGAATGACTGGGATGAATATTGATCAAAAAACGGGATACAATCTTATCAAAAGCTTTCAAGGCAATTGGGCTTAGTTTTATATGTCAATTGAGTTTTGACCAGGTGGAAACAAAATACAGAATGATCTATGCTTCAACAATTCTGAACTTGGATCAATCGACAAGCCATTCCAGGGGGGATAGAAATTGCGTTGATTTTGTGGAAAGGCAGTTTCATTTCATGATTTTGCTCTAAATTCTGATCTGGTTAAAAATCATTATTCTCAATTAGGAATTAAATTCGCCCAATCGGGAAATGCTATTGCAAGCAGAGAAGTAGAATCAGAAGAAAAAAAAATAAAAAAATAAAAAAATGGCTTGCGATTTGAATATTACACAAAATCGAGCTTTAAAAATATATAAATGGCCTTAGCGATGACACAATTATATTGTTTGCTGGCACTCTAGAAACCCCGTTTCTCTGTTTGCAAATAAGACTTGTTTTGGGACACGAGCCAGCAACTTAGGTAGCGAGGGTACTTTATTCGGGCAATCGTTCCACTCGGCGGCTGTTTGTATATTTGCTATGTGTGTCGGATGGAATGAGAAGAATGAGCATGGCACGGGAATTCAAACACAATAGTTCACATATACATTTAGAGAGTAAAAGATGTCGCTGGATTGAAGAACGAGGATTACATTTGTTAGTCGCCAGTAGCAGATCTAAAGAAATATTTGTGTCTTAGAGCTCTCTTGTCACGCTATGAGAATACAATGCATCCGGCTTACGTTGGAATGTCGGTTTCAGCAAGTTTTGAGTCTATCCAGTGTGAGTTGATCAATGAGGCAATATGTGTAGGAAAAGCTGAATCTTTTAATGATTGGCTCATGTGATCGCGATTTCACACGGAGAATCTGTTTATAGCTCGTAACTCAAAGTGAGTAATCAGGATCCGATGGAAACTTGCAAACATCTACCTCACTACGGCTGAGTTTTGTCTGAATGGGAGGATGATTTCGAACGTTGAGTATAAGAAAAAGGTGATTTTGCTCGCTCATGTGAATTTGAACTCAAAGTCATATTTGATGCAAGTTTCAAAAGCTTAGATCAAAAGCTACATGATCCCACTTGATAAGTGCTACTCATCAGAAAAGAAATGAAGACAAGTTTGCTCCCTTTGTTGACCGTGATTGGAAGTCAGAAAGTCCGAAAAGAGCACGAGGACAGCACACCAGCTCAAAATTTCGTTCCCCGCAACTGTTAGACAGTTGAAAAAGAAAGCACAGTTCAGAAATCAATGAGTATGGACTCCTACTATTCTAATGTTAGTAAAATGGATCAATGGGACCATGAAAGATTTCAAGTCAGTGTTAAAAAGCTCTGAGTTATTGTTTTTTTCCACACGTTATTTCAGCTGAAGAAATTCGTTGTTGTTAAATAATCATTCATCATTAGAAATCTTTCATTGAGGTAGTCATGAACATACATTTAGGTACCACAGTGTAACAAGTTTAAAAGAAGTAGTCTCAAAGAAAGGAAAAAAAAAATTTTCGCAGGTAGGAAATTTTGTATTGAGCTAGACACATAGAGACTGGAGATGAGGGAAAATATATACGTGCTAAATTAGGAAAAAGCCGCATGGAATGGCCCAAATTGCGATTTCGTCCATCTCCTCCATGTCTCCATAGGTTTAGTGTATATCAAGGACATGTTACGGCTCACATTAGACGGCAATTTGCTACTACTTTCCCTCGTGTGATATCTTTCCCCTCCGTCAGAGTGATTCACTCTCTTGTCTTTATTGAGTTGTGGCTATGTAACGAGATGAAAAAAAAAAAAAAAGGAGTAACTTTTTCTATCGCGACTAAAACAAAACCCAAAAAAAAAAATCATCAACCCACACTGGCTTTCAAGTTCGATAAGCAGTTGTTGGATCATTTTTCATTCTTTTCAGAAGCTATCTTATCATATTCTACACTCGCTGTTTTACCATGAGTACCTCACAAAAGCTGCAAAAGACCGAAGAGTATACTTTTTTGTCGCCACAATGGTTTTACAACATGTACTACATTCATTTCCCATTCATTATGTTGACAAGAGTAGAAACTTTACTTCTTCATGGAAGTCTACTACTTTTCATTTTCTTGATAGTATATGGAACGTACTCGTACTTGTTTTATGGGTTGATGAAGGCATTGTCTCAAGGTTATTATTTTGCATTTGGAGATACACAATATTGAATACACGGAAATCTAAGTGCTTCCCGAAACATTTGTAGAAAACCTAACTCTTATTTGAAGTTGTCCCTTTTGCGGGGAAACTGACAACAAATCAAGTGCACTGCTTGGGCTATCACAATTAAAATCTCATTTGCATCACAGTGCTCAAAAATAAAAACAGAAGGAAAGAAAAAATTGGTATAAGGTGTACACGCGTCTGACCTTTACACGTACAACTTACTCAACGCATGATGCATGATATCAAGCCAAATGCCCCTTTCAAACCACCTAGACCATTGAAAGACAGTGGAGCACATATCCTAATACCTAGAGAACTGATCAAAAAAGGTGGTGTGATTTCCAAACGATCCAGTCCACCAGTCAATACCGCACCTGTTGCTGCAAAAAGATCCAAATCAGAGTCAACCTCCGACTTAACGGGAGTGAAATGGACAATACAATGGAGGAAAAAGACAACCAAGAAGAACAAAAACTGGGATGGCGATGGGTTCGCCACCATCAAGTCAACTGCATTTGGTTGCGAAATCATTGTCAAAAATTCAGATGGCAAAGTCATGAGTAAAAAATCATTTAATCTGGATCCCGATTTGGATGACGTGATACCTATAGGGATGTACGAAATTGTGTTGGATGAAAAGATGAGTCAAGATGAACCAGACAATGCAAAAGGTGTAAAGCACATCAATAAAGTTGAAGAAGTTGTTATTGCTCCGCAAATCGTGCAAACAAAGTTTAAAAAAGTTGTGCAAGATGAAGTGCTTGAATCTAGAAAGCCGTTGTATGATGAAAACCGGGATATCTTTACCCTAACTCCTCCCCCAAATTTACTATCGCATGTATCAGTCAGAATTGATCCTATTCTTGCGTCTAAATTAAGACCACATCAACTTGAAGGTGTAACCTTTTTGTACGAGTGTTTGATGGGTTTCCGCGATTTTAAAGGACACGGATGTCTTTTAGCTGATGAAATGGGGTTGGGCAAGACATTAATGACAATAACGACGATTTGGACATTATTGAAACAAAACCCATATCCTGATCAAAAAAAGCCCATTGTCAACAAGGTGTTGGTAGTTTGTCCAGTCACTCTTATCAACAACTGGAGAGAAGAGTTCAACAAATGGTTAGGGTTGAATAAAGTAAATGTCTTAACTTTAAACAATCCCGTTTCCGATGACAAACGTGATATTATCAATTTTGGAAAGTTGAATGTCTACCAAGTTCTCATTATCAATTACGAAAAAGTTATTGCCCATTATGAGGAGCTATCCACCATTCTGTTTGATCTTTTGGTATGCGATGAAGGGCACAGGTTGAAAAATAGCGCTAATAAGGTAATGATTAACTTGACAAAGTTGAATATCCCGAAAAAGATTGTCTTGACGGGGACGCCAATTCAAAACTATTTGGTTGAGTTTTACACCCTTGTTTCATTTTTGAATCCGCATGTTTTGCCAGATATGAAAACGTTTCAGAAGGAGTTTATCAATCCTATTTCAAGGGCAAGAGATGTTAATTGTTTCAACCAAGAGATTAAGAAGCAAGGTGAGGAAATGTCACAACGGTTGATTCTGTTGACCCACAAGTTCATTCTTCGACGTACACAAGCAATACTTGAAAATTATTTGACAAACAAAACCGACATCTTGCTATTTGTTCCACCAACTCAATTACAACTAGACTTGTTTGATCTGATAAAGAAGTCGGAAAAGTTTCAGCAATTGGACTCAGGTGCAATCTCATTGTCCCTCATCAATTTGTTTCGCAAGATTTGTAATTCCCCTTCTCTATTGGCATCAGATGATTTTTACAAAAATATAACCGATGGAAGCTTGAAATTATCTACTAGCTCAGGTAAACTAAATGCACTCATACCATTGGTGTTGGAGATTACAGCACAAAAAGAGAAATTAGTGCTCATTTCAAACTACACCACTACTTTGGACTTGTTGGAGACTGTGATCAAAAAGCTCAATCTACAATACTTGCGCTTGGATGGATCAACACCAAACAACATGAGAGGCAAGCTCGTCAACAAGTTCAACAAGGACGAACTGATTCTGGTGTTTTTACTATCCTCGAAATCGGGTGGGACTGGTATCAATTTGGTTGGTGCGTCAAGGCTAATCCTATACGATAATGATTGGAATCCATCTACAGATTTGCAATCAATGTCGAGGATTCATCGAGATGGCCAAATGAAGCCGTGTTATATATACAGGCTTTTCACTACTGGTTGTATCGATGAGAAGATATTCCAACGGCAGTTGATGAAGAACAAATTGAGTTCAAAGTTTCTTGACAACGATGCTTCATCGAAATCAGATGTGTTTGATTATAGCGACTTGAAAAACTTGTTTGAAATTGACGTGGATACCAAGTCAAACACCCATGATTTATTGGGATGTTGTTGTGCTGGTGATGGGTTTATGTTGTTGCAGGAAATTGAATCTGATTCTGATGATGATGATAAAACTGCAACCACTAAAGAGTGGATGTCTGCTGCAGAACTCCAAGAAAACATTTATAAAAATGGCAATCTGACGACAACCAAAGCCGTCAAAAAGGCATTGAATGACTATCATCATTATGCTCCTGAACTTAATCAGAATATACAGTTTGATTCTGTGTTGAACAGGATTTTAAACAACAAGTTGTTCAAAAACAAATCACCATTCACCTACATAATGGAAAAAAGTAACAACCAGTAAATAGAAAAAAAAAAACGCAACGACTACATTCGTGTTCTTGTTAGACCTGAATAGGTTTTTCTTTCTTCTCTTATAAAAACTACTCTACTTACTTCTTAGCAGCTTTTTGAGCAGCCTTGGTGACCTTACCAGCCTTGTCGGATTTTTCAACAGACTTGATGACACCAACAGCAACGG
>OGTC01000217.1_pt1 | contig 29435 bp, 15 predicted proteins | sample 1574531 | NCBI WGS metagenome assembly OGTC01 (sample SAMN03295859, study PRJEB24534) | human gut metagenome | isolation source: fecal sample 2 from infant 9 | host: Homo sapiens | place: USA: Pittsburgh, PA | collected 2014-07 | reverse complement strand
TAGTCATACAGTCCCCCCCTTCCCTCCCATTCTTCCTTCTACACCCTCAATCGATTAGGAATAGAAAAAGACATACACGCAGGAATTACTTTGTCAAATTTAGTCAGGTGCTTGTTTCAAGAGACAAATCTCCGCATAGTTATACCCCACTAATTCTTTTTTTTTTCTTTTTTTTTTCCGGTTCCTTTTCCCACAAACTAAAATTGCTTTTGACAAAGAGGAGGAAGGAAAGATAACCAGAACAAAAGACAGCAAAAAGAGCAAACACCCTACCCCCCCCCTACCTTGACTCCCAGGAAAGAACCGTCAAATCTGTTGACTGCCTTATAACTCGACTAAGACCAGTGCTATTCCCAAACATCCTATACCAATTGAAACCCATTCAATTGGAAACAGACCAAAAAGAGTTGACTACTGTCTACACTGTCTAGTAGTACTAGCAGGTAGTAACAACAATCTGGTTATATATATTCTTTTCAATTTTGTGGCACTTTGCCCCAACTGGAAAAATAAAAAAAAAAAAAAAGAGAGAACAAAAAGAATTTGGATTTTAACCAACAAAATTTCCAAAGCTTAGTAGCCATTGGGATACTCGAGATAATCAAACCAAAACTCAAGTTTACTTCACTCACTCACCCACTCAGTTATTTGACCTTCCTTACCACATTTTAATAAGCTCAACCCCTACACAAGCTAAACAATGACAGTCAGTGGTAAAGAGGACATTTCCAACTCGGATTTTGACATCAATATCCTTCAAGATCCATTGGTTGACCCCAAGGTTGATATGAAATTTCCCTTGCCAATAGATAAAGAAACGTATATTGATAGTCCCAACAATGTCAAGACTTTACATCAATCATTCAACTTGTTGCATTCGGCATACAGGTTTTTCACTGGTGGACAGTACTATGACAAGATTTATAAAGATGTTGAATACAAGTATTTTATGAATAAACACGATGATTCATTCAAGAAAAAATTTAAAGACCACATGGATGGTAAATTAGAAAGAGATGATCCTAAATTGGATGAAATTGTTTACAACCTAGTCAATCAAGAATTGAATATGAAGTTGATTAAGGCATCTGATTTCAAATCGAGATTCAAAGAAGTTAAAGATTACATGATTAAATACTACAAGAATCAAAATGAAATCAATTTGCCAACATTTGCATCCCACCAATTTATTCGCAGTGCTTATGTTACAGTAATGACAATTATGCAAAAATTATTCCCCAAGGGTATTTGGGTTTCCAATCAAGAAATGTCCAACTTGTTTCAAAAATATATCGAAAACCCCATGTCAATTATTTGGGCTCCATCGCATCAGTCGCACTTGGATTATGTCATTATTCATTTAATGTCAATCAGATTCAACATTGCCACCCCATCAGTGATTGCTGGCGAAAATTTAAATGTTGCCATTGTTGGTAATCTTTTGAAAAAATTGGGTGCTATTTTCATTCCACGTTCATTCAACAATGAATTGTATACTGAGCGTAATTTAAACAATGTTATTGAATTCTTGTTGGTGAACAAGACGGCATTTGAAGTATTTATTGAGGGTACAAGATCAAGAGATGGGAAATTGTTATTGCCCAAATATGGTATTTTGAAATCATTGGTATCAATATATTTAAAACAACGACACGAAGAACACAATGTTCATTTCGATATGTTGTTTCAACCACTTGGTGTCACTTATGAACGTATTTACGAAAATGATTCATTTTTAAAAGAATTGAAAGGTGATGACAAGACTCAAGAAAGTCTTGTTGGTATTGTTTCCATTGCTGCTCTGGCCTTTTTCCCAAAGAAGGATCAATTGATTTATGATAAACAAGGTTTCAATGACAATTCAACTCGTAATTTGACTGGTAAAATTTTTGTCAAATTGGGTCAAAGTTTTACATTGAGTGAATTCATCACTGAAGAGCAACAACAGCATCATGGTGGACAAGAAATCACCAATGAAAAAGATGTCAATTTGAAAAAATTGGGGTTCAAGATTTTGCATGAAGTTAATCGAATTGCCTTCATTCCTGAAATTTCAATCATTGGTACTGCATTACAAGCATATACTGACTATAGTGGCAAGACCTTGTTTACCACGGAAGAAATGATCCCAATATTGAGACTAGTTTTAAAAATGTTGCTTAGAGAAAATGAATCATCAGTTACCAACAAAATTATCTTGCAAGATATGTTGAATGCCAGCAATGCCGAAATTGCCTCTGTCATCAAGTATTGTATTGTTTCATTTTTCCGATTCATTAAAGTTAACGAAAAGAAGGATTTAATCAAGATTGAATCGCCTATTGAATTGTTGTATTACAAGAATTTGACCATTCATTTGATCATCCACAGATGTATTGCCATGTATCTCATATTATTACTTGATGGTAGTTACAGTGCCAATAGAAGAATCTTGGGCAAGTTGTTTTACATTGTTACCAGTTTGTTGAAGAATGAGTTTTTATTTGATTATGATGAAAATCCAAGAAACTCATTAAATTTCATTCTTGATGATTTGGTTGAAGAGGGGGTCATTAGCAGAGTTGAGCCACAAAAGAGAATCACCGATACTGATGCTTCTTCATTAGCTTCAAACACGTCGTCGTCGTCTTCATCATCACTGGAGGATGTACCCGAGTTGCCTTACTACAAAATTGAAGATCGTCAATATGTAAAGACGTTTGCCAACTTGGCTCAACCATTTATTGAATCATACATTGTGTTGATTACCAACATTTTGGACATGACAACCAACTTGGCTAACAATTACGCTAGGGCGAAACGCCAACAAACCCACGACAAGATTATTTTGGATGATGAAGAATTGAGGTACCCAACAACTAAAGGATTACTTAAATACATAATTGACCAACTGAGGAAAAGGGCCCGTTTCAAATCATTAGAATCGATAAACAAACAGTACTTGGTTAGTGACTTGTTTTACTTGAACAATTTACAATTGGTCAAGATTTTCAAAAACAAGGCCAAGACCAAGGCGTTTGTGCAGATATTGAATCCTAGAGATCTCGATATCTTGAATCAGTTTTTGATGCAATTGTTGAACTTAAGTCATGGCGACAAGAGCTTATTGGTTGATGATGTCAATATCAGTTATATTATTGATATTACTGATAAGAATTTTGATCGTGATCCTGACCAGATTAGAAAGACAAATGGATTCAAGTTGTGAGAGAGAGATAAGCAGAGTGGAGTGGGTTATCATGTTTGTTGTTTTATTTAGAAGTTAAGTTATTAGTTAGCAATAAGATTTTTAAAAAAGGAGATTAGTCAATATGGTGTAGTATGTAGATCTCACAAAGTGGCGAGATTTCTTGCGGTACAAGTTTGTTGAAGCTTCTAGTCCTTCAAACTATTGCCATTTGGCGAGGGGGGGAAGGTACAAATGACTCAACTTTGATTCATATGTTCTTGTGGGTTCTCCCTTACTCTTATCTCGCTATCCATTACCCAATTCTCAGTTGTATGACTCAAATATTGGGTATAGATACTCATCCCATTGTGTTTTGATATGTTACACAAAAGAGTAAAGTAATTTCCAAGAAAAAAGAGTCACCGAATCATTGACCAAAATTTTTCACTTTCTTTTAAGAAGAGGAAAAAAATTTCAACGTACCCAACTATTGTCTTCCACAACTGATAGCATATATATATATATAAACCACTGGTTTACTCCATATCATCTAAGAAGAGACATAATTCTACTAGCACGCTCCTTTTGAAAAACAAAATCATTTTTATTTGACATGTGTGGTATTTTCGCTTGTTATAAATGCAAAAACGTTGAAGATTTTAAACCAAAGGCTTTACAATACTCTAAACTAATAAGACACAGAGGTCCAGATTGGTCAGGTAATGTTATTGCCAACAACAACACTATCTTGTGTCATGAAAGATTGGCCATTGTTGGTTTAGATTCCGGTGCTCAACCAATTGTATCTCCTGATGAAAGATATGTATTGGCAGTTAATGGTGAAATTTATAACCATATTCAATTAAGACAACAATTCCCCGATTACAAATACAAGAGTTTGAGTGATTGTGAACCTATTATCCCCCTCTTTGAAAAGTACGATATTGATGCTCCTAAATACTTGGACGGTATGTTTGCTTGGGTATTGCACGATAAAAAAACCGATAGAATTGTTGCTGCTAGAGACCCCATTGGTATTACTACGTTGTACTTGGGTAAATCTTCCAAGTCACCAGAAACGAGATTTTTTGCCTCTGAGTTGAAGTGTCTTGTTGAAGAATGTGATCAAATTGAAGCTTTCCCACCAGGACACATTTATGATTCAAACACTGACAAGATTGTTAGATATTTTGAACCTTCGTGGTGGGATGGATCCAAAATCCCCACTACTCCAGTTGACTACACCAAGATTAGAGAAACTTTGGAGTTGGCCGTGAGAAAGAGATTGATGGCTGAAGTTCCATATGGTGTCTTGTTATCAGGTGGATTGGATTCCAGTTTGATTGCTTCAATTGCTGCTAGGGAAACGAAAAAAGCATACACTGAAGCCATCAAAACCCATGATCATGGTATCGACGCCAACAAGGAGTTATCGGGTGTTGACGTTTCCGGTGAATTGCACTCTTCAGTCGGTGTTAACCAATTACACTCATTTGCTATTGGTTTACCTGGTGCTCCCGATTTGGTTGCTGCTGAAAAAGTGGCACAATATATCGGTACTATTCACCATTCACATACATTCACTTTGGAAGAAGGTATTGATGCTCTTGATGATGTCATTTACCATTTAGAAACTTATGATGTTACCACCATTAGAGCATCAACTCCAATGTACTTGTTATCTAGAAAGATCAAGGCCCAAGGTATCAAGATGGTTTTATCTGGTGAAGGATCCGATGAAATTTTCGGTGGATACTTGTACTTTGCCAATGCTCCAAATGCCGCTAGTTTTCATGAAGAATGTGTCAAGAGAGTCAAGAACTTGCATTATGCTGATTGTCTCAGAGCCAACAAATCAACCATGGCTTGGGGTTTGGAAGCCAGGGTTCCATTTTTGGATAAACAGTTTTTGGAAGTTTGTATGAATGTTAACCCTGAAGATAAACTCATCACTAAAGATCACATTGAAAAATACATTTTAAGGAAAGCATTTGACACCAAAGATAAACCATATTTGCCTGATGAAATCTTGTGGAGACAAAAGGAACAATTTTCTGACGGTGTTGGATACTCATGGATTGATTGTTTAAAAGATACCGCAGAAAAGATGGTTTCTGATGAAGATTTGCAAAACCCTAAACCTGAATGGGGTGATGATATCCCACAAACTAAAGAAGCTTACTGGTATAGATGCAAGTTTGACAAGATGTTTAACAAATCAAAAGCTGCTGCTTCAACTGTTATGAGATGGGTACCTAAAGCTGAATGGGGTTGTCATTCTGATCCTTCGGGAAGATACGCATCAACCCATGATCACAAAGTTGACAACAAAGATTAAGAGCAAAACTATGTTGGACGTTTACTTGTTTTGATAATGTATATATTTACGTATAGAGATTGAAAAAGATAATTACTCAGCCAATACTTTCGTAGTAAGCCCACTTATCAATACTTTTTTTTTTTCAATACTTTTCCAAGAAGGACATCACTTCATCGTGGTCTCTAGCGTACCAATTGGCATTAATTCTAACATGATCCAATGATTGTTTCAAAGCACGTTCAAATCCATGAACATCACGAGTTTTGAAAAACTTGTCAATCTTGTTCAACTTCTCCAAACTTTGGAAATTCTTCAACGTCAATTTCACAAAACGATCCAAAACTACCATATTTGCCGACATAATCTGGTAAAAACTAGCATCATAATTGTCTAAAAAGAAATCAAGAAATTCATCTCTTGTGGCACTATTGGCACTCAATCTCAGTCCCAAGAAATGTGCATCCATTGTTGGAATGATATCTGGTTTCACCAATAATGCAATTAATTGACTCGATATGGTCTTATTGGTCACTGATCCAAGCGCAGCTAATGCAACTTCGCGAGAATCCAATGAATCTGGGTGTGTTACCAATTTTAAAATCTTGTTGAATTGGTCCTCTGTAAAATCTGGAGATGAAGCGATGGTGGAGTACACAAATGAACGTAACCATGGTTGAATAGGCTCATCACTACTGAACAAAGATAATGCGTAGTCATAAACTTCTGGGATTTGCAACTTACCAGCTTTAGTCAAAATTTCCGACCTCAATTTAGTTTGGATAAAGTTGGAGTTGTGATTGCCCCTTGGGGCTGTTTTCAATTTATCGACAATAGCAATTGCACTTTTTGAATAAACCAGTTTCAAAAATGCATTGATTTTGGATCTTGACTCCTCAGTGGTGAAAACAATACTGAATTGATTCAATTTCTTACCCAATTCTAACCAAACAACATAATCATCATCCAATTGAGGCACGATCTTTTCAACTAATTTAAGGAAATTTGTGGTCGAGTTGTTTCCCGCACATGCAAGAGCAGCCGAATCAGCAATGATACCAACCTTGTCCCTTGACGTCAATGAATCGAAATGAGCAATAACATTTTGAGTCAAGATTTCGTCAGAGTAATTGACTCGGTAAAAGCCTGCAGTATCCGAGTTAATTATGAATTTGCCATTTTTCAAATCAACATCATCAACAGACGCGTTTCTTTGATCGAATGAATCAAGGGGGATCGGGGAATCCGATTTGGCATTTAATGGAACCCACCAAATTGATTCATCTTCATCTGGCTTCACATCACCACCATTTAAAAATCTCGCTTGCGAGAGTAGCAACTTCTTCTGCGTGTTTGTTTCAACATTAACAAGAGGGAACCCGACTTTTTTAATCCAAGTATCCATCAATCGATCTATTGGCTTCCCACTAACTTCGCCAACACTTGTCCATAAATCATGACTAGTGGCGTTACCATACTTGTTCTTGCTCAAGTACAGTGAGACTCCCTTAAGAAATAAATCAGTTCCCAAGTACTTTGAAATCATCAAAATTGTTGAAGCACCTTTCAAATAGCTGATTGCATCAAACACTTGATCAATGTCTAATGCATCAACCACTGGTACCTCAATCGGATGCGAGTTTCTCAACCCGTCCAATTCCAAAGCTTGTTGCAAAGATTCACTAACAAACTCACTAAAAATATCCCATTCAGGATAAAGGTAGTCAACAGCCAAGAATCCAACCCAAGTTGCAAATCCTTCATTTAACCACAATTCATCCCACCACTTCATAGTCACCAAGTTACCAAACCATTGATGCGCAAGTTCATGAGCAACAACATACGCCACTTTTTGTTTGTATGATGGATCCGATTTGGTTTCATTATACAATAAAGCTGTTGATCTATAAGTAATAAGACCCCAATTTTCCATGGCATTGTGCGAAAATGAATGCACAGCAATAAGATCCAATTTAGGCAATGGGTACTTAATTTGGAAAATTTTTGAAAAATAATCAACAATTTTGGGAGTGATTTCCGAAGCCAATTGAGCCTCGTGAATGTACCCCTTGGTGGTGTATATTCTCACTGGTAATGGCTTCCCATTGTATTCGTCCTTAGTGAAACTCTCAACATACTCGAAATCCCCACATGCCCAAGCCAACAAATAAGTTGACATGATTGGCGTCTTTTCAAATTCGACTGTCTTTAGCCCATCGGAGGCATCACTTTGAGATTCAACTGGGGTGTTGCTAATAATTGTCCATTCTGAATTGGCAGTTATTCTCACTTTGAAAGTTGCCTTCAAAAGTGGTTCATCCAAACACGGAAATGCCCTTCTTGCATCCGTGGCTTCAAATTGAGTGCTCAACATAGCTTTTTCAACTCCATCTTCCAAATAAGCTGATTTGTAAAACCCGGCCATGTTAGTTTGAACAATGGCATCGTAATTGATCTTGACAAACGCTTTGCCAGTTTCCAAAGTTGATTTCAACTTGATGACAAAGTATTCCTTTGTCTTGAACTCAGTGAGTGACTCAATTGGCACTACTTTTTCGCCATAGGTGATTTCAATGTTTTCCTTTGACACTGTAATATCTCTATAGTTCAAGTGTATTTCATCAGTAGGCTCAATCACATTCAAGTCAATTTCAACAACTCCTTTGAATGTGTCATTGATTAAGTCAATGTCTGCAATTGAGACATTGTAATGAACTGGTTTCAAATTGGTTGGTAATGCTTCGTAATAGGGAGTGTTGTTACTGTGTGTCATCTTGAATTGTATGTGTGTTAGCAGTTTAAGGCGAGGGGGATTATTTTTTTCAGTTTTCTTTGTCTTTGTTGCAGTGCTTAAAAGCATCACGAGATCTAAAACCAGACGGTACCTAACTGTCTTTGAGAGTTACTTCAATGATGGGGTTCAAAGTGTAGTCTGTTGAGGGCCACAAGACAACGTTACGAATTGAGACGACTTTCAATTCATTTATTTGGATTGCGCCAGAGCTGATAATCCCTTAGAGTGAGCTAGGTTCTGAATAATCATCCAACAGTTGAACATTAGAACCTTTCGCTTGCTGTTCATGTTATTCAAGTTAGTATCAATGTCATCTCTCATAAACCGGTTCACTTAGTCCACTAGACCTTATGGTAGGGAATCTGTGAGCACATATAAGCGAGCTCTTGTTATTTCAACTACAATTATGGTCACTTCAATGCTAGAACTGCTCAAAGCTGGTTAAACAACAGAGCAAATGTAATCATGATCGATAAGCGACCCTGACATTATTAAAGAGATGAATGACGTTGAAGGAAATACAAAGAGGGCGCTGAAGTTGGTCGTGGGAACAGAAATGAAAAATATTATGACACAGAAGAGTTTTCTGATTTGGACGAAGATGATGAAGAAGTTGAGCTTCTGCAAGAAGAAGAAGAAGAGGGTGATGATTTTGAAGATGGTAACATCAATGAGTTTGATAGACCACTTTCGTATGGGAACGACGATGATGATGATGATGTAGGTTCCCATATAATTCCCAGAACTTTTCCAATTGATCTCAATTCTGAATTAGGATGATACCCAAATGTTCAATCTCCCTTTCTGACCCGATATTTCCCAATGTACTAAAGTTGAAGAAAACACCAATTAAAGGGCATACCTTGTCTGATTAATCTCCCAAGAAAACCCCAACTGTTAAAGTCCAAAGAGCCTGACCACAGAGACTCTCCCAAGGTTACTCAGCATCAAACGAAAATACCAAAGGTAGCAAATAATGAAACTCCGCAACCACAAGCAGCAGATGAAGAAAACCAGCAACCAAAACCAGCGAAAGACCCGCAATAATAACAACTTGAAACTAACATGGAATCAAAAGCACTAAACCACAACACATCAACATTCAATACTCCCAAACACATCACATCATATTTCGGGAAATATGATATCAATTTCAACAACATTTTCAGAAATCTCCAAATGAATTCCAGATAACTTTCAACTCTTGAAAAATTTTCTAGCTGAATTTCCATTGACCTTATCGTCAGTCACAACACGTACTTGTTTGTAAATCATCTGACGAGTTTATAATCACAAAAATGTTTCCTCAACGTTTGCAACATATCTCTCCCCTAGAAGTCAAATATTGTATGATTCCAACAAGACCCGATCAGCGGTTGTTTCCAATTGTTCAAAGTCAAGATAGTACCAAACTCCAGACATGGTCCTTTTCTTCCTCAAAGAGGAGAACCAGGACTCTCTGGGGAGAAAGTGCCTAGAAGAATTTACCGCCTTGTTTTCTAGTCGATTTTTGTGGATCTCGACGGAATCTTTGATGTTGGGAGAGTGAATACTTTGAACCACGCGATAAGCTGTTGTGGTAGCATGAGTAGTGGTGATGATGGTGGTGACTGAATACTAAGAGCAAAAAGATGAAAGAAAGGAAGAAGAAAAGAAGAAAAGAAGAAAAGAGAAGATTGCAGAATGGGGGGGATTCGTGGTCTATTCATACTTTTGTATACAAGATTCACCCACTGTCGAATCTTTTGGTTGCCAAAATTTGATGCTTTTAAGTGAACTAAACATACACACAAGAATCAGCACAACTAAAAAAACACAATGAAAACTAAACAATGCGTTACTATGTAAGATGACGTGTACAGTATGAGCACCTACCTGTAATACTACCATTGTTCCCCCCCCAGAGTGCGGTTGTATGTGGTTGCAAAACTTCACTAAACTTGTATGGAGTGTAGCACTTGCATCGGTTTGAGATAGAAGGGACAACTTTGTATCATTCTGACAAGCCATAATGTAATGAGTATCATTTTATGTTGTATACACTGTTTGGACGGCTGATAAAGTGATTGATGTAACATATATTAGCTACATGATCTGAAGCACACAAGAGACATGTATCTCTCGAACGCACATATTGTTGATCTCATTCCTGATTCTAAAGGAGCGGATGAGAGACTTCATCTGCTCTTGTCAAATTTCAAACAGTAATCAAACCAACTTGGATACTTGTTGCGTAGTTTTAGTGCAGCTTTTCAGCCCAACATCCAAATCTAGACTAGTGAAAAGAGTAAACGAAATTAAATTCCAGTATCAACAATAAGTTTATGCCGGAAATAGTCAACAATTGCGACAGCGAACTGAGCACACAAGGATGGACAACCTGACAAAATAACTAGCATCAAAAACGATTGATTCATATTTACAGGCAAGCTACTATAGTCTAATTTATATCATATGTACAAGATTGTACCTTCTAAATCTCTCTCTTTTTTTCCTTTTTATCTTCATATCTCTCATAATAATGATGTATCTCAAACACCACTTCAACCATTATTAGCAATATAATAATCCATTCCAACCTGGTTGACTTCTTTTCATTCAAAACACTAAGAAAGGCTCTTTGCTCCTCCGTTGCATAATCTAATTTTCTATTCATGATGGATATTCTTGAATTTATATCAAGTATTTTGGATACATTGTTGTATATTTTCTCCAAAAAGGGTTCACTCCAATATAAATCGGGAGTTTCAATCAATTCTGAATAGAGATTCAATTTCCCCCTCAATAAGAACAACCTTCCTGTTATACGCAACAATTCTTGTTCCGTTGATGGAATCCGTTTCCCACTCGATAAAATTTCCGAATTTTTTCTAGTGAAGGTGAGGAATTCGTCCAATTGGGCTTCCAAGATGGATAACCTCGTAGATCTGCTGAGTCCAATTGCAAATGCTGCCATATCTAGTAACCTTTTGTCGGGATTGTTTCCTTGCACCACCAAAATTTCACCATGTAAATAACTGTTACCATTGTTTAATGGCTCTTTTGGCAAATGGGTTAATCCTATCCAATCTAACTCTTCACTTTCAAAGTCACTGAATTTGGACTCTACTGCGTCTTCAATCTTTGGCAATAATTTGTTGATTATCTCATCTTCGGTGAAATCCCATCCCACTAAAGTTCCATTGGATAAAACCATGAGATTTTTTGATGAAACTTCAATGTTTATCACCTCATCAGGTACTATTACTTCGTATTTATACTCCAGTTGAATAGCATCAACTACTTTATCAAAGTTGATTGCATCACCCACAGTTACCGAAGTAACAATTGATAGATAATTCTCCAATGTTTTCGAGGTTTGGCTTTCCTTGTTCCTGTCCAAGAGCGAAAGAATATAGCTCGCTGATTCATTTTGAAAAGCAGGATCAGTCCTACGCAACTTTTGTGCACCAATCCTCTTCTTTGGAGCGTTCTTCAGTCGAAGTTGAGGGATTTGGGTTGAAAAGTACCTTGCAGTTGGGAGAGACAAACGTTGGAACTGCCTCAAACGTGATAGTAGTCTAGAAGAAAGAAGCATCATAACATATCGTATATAAAGACAGGGGTATGACTTAGGGCGGGTCTCCAAAGAAGTAGTCACTACAGTCTATTCTTTTTGTAATATAATCTGGAAACCATTTTTCGTCTTTTCATCTTTTTTGGTGTGGGTCAGGTGACAAGCCAAGCCGGAAAATAACGCCCAATTATGTACACTGACCACAAACACATACCGCTGTTGGTAAACTTACATTAAGGAATCAGTAGAAAGGAGAGCCTGTGCCAGTAATGTATAACTCAAAACTCTACTATAATGCACCTGAATGCATTCTTCTTATAATACTCGTCTTATCCTGTTTCAACGATTTTCAAGAAAACCTTTTGTAACTCGAAAGGAAACTAAATTCTTTAAACCACCCGGCAACAGGAATCCTTTTTCTTCTTTTTTAAAATGAATACACTTACTAATTTCCGTCTGATCCTTCATTCACATTCTTCTTTTACTTTCCCTTTTTTTTCCTACTTACTGCATTTACTAAGTGATCACTATTGTTTGTGATACCACAACTTCTCTGTGGTTTGTGTAATGAATGGATATGCATCCAAAGTTAAGTCAAGTAAAATATAAAAGTTATATACACAACTCACAACCGCCAAAAAGGACACAATCAGTTGGTTACTTAATAAATTATATGAAATTTTTTTATTCTTTTTTTTTTTTAGAATTTGTAGTTTAAATTTATGTAATTTGAATCCTTCTATATCTCTCTCTTTCTTCTTTCTTGTTTCGGCTTCGTCAACAACAACGGGTTTCACTGGTGTGTCAGTAGATGGCTCTCTCCAACTCATTACTAGCCTCATGCTAATTGAGCTCAACTAATGAGAATAATGCGTGTACCAGTGTTCAAAAAACAGTTTTCCACTGTTCAAAATTTTTTCTCTTCACCAAACAGAGAGAGGAAGACGAGGGTAATCACAACATACGTGTATTGAGACCAGTTAGATTTATAGCGCTGCAATAACCATGAACAATGGGAACCACCAGACTGACAATGCAATGTTTGGTATGAATATGAATGGACAAGTACAGCCAGGAGTACCACAACCTAATCAGATGGGCCAGCTGGGCCAACAACCACAACACCAACCCCAGCAACACATGGGATCTTTACCAATGTTGACACCAGAGTTATTAGCCTCGTTGACTCCACAACAAATGCAGGCGATGAAGAATCATCCTCAGTTTCAGCAAATGATGCGGCAATATATACAGAGACAACAGCTTTTGAACCAACAACAACAACAACAACAACAAAATAAAGGTTTTCCAAGAGGTGGCGCTCCCAATTTTCCCCAGGTGCAAAACATACCACAACAGCCACCACTACCACCACAAGTACAGCACCAGCTGCCGATTGCAGCTCAGGGCAACCCTTTGGTTGGAAACAATCCACAACGAATGCCCCAACAGGGACCCCCTGCAGCTTTTCAACAAGTACCACACCCAGCAGAACCCAATAATTTTTCAAGTCCCCAGCACCAACAACAGAACCTACAGTCACAGTTGGGTCCGCAACAACAACAGCAACCACCACCTCCAGGGTTTGAGGGAAATTTTCCAGGTAACATACCCAACAACATACCTCAGCAAGGACCAAATTTTCAAGGTGCGGGAATACGTGGTGGAGGAATAGGGGGAGGCGTTCCAGGCGTTAACATACCCAATTTGGGACCAGTGGGTCCTCCTTCAGCCACTGCAGTTGATGCTCATTTAATGAACACTGTAGTTGATAATGCAATGCCAATGGGTGAACCCAATGGAGTAGTACCGTTCCCCAATCCTCAACAACAACAACAACAGCAGCAGCAGCAGCAACCGCCACCACCGCCACTACCACAATCTTCAATTCTCCCTCCAAATACTGCAATACACACGCCTTCACAAGCGAACTTGCATAAACCAGGTCTTATTGACCCTAGTCGCATGAGTTCAGCAGCATCCATTCCAGGAGTGAGTCCAGCAAAAGCTCAAGAACTACACAGTAAGATGCCTATAAAACAATTGACAAGTCTTCATCAATGGTCAGACAAGTTTGAACAAGAGGGTGAACCAATTCCGTTGGATACTGACGTTTATGAGGAAATTATTCAAAGAGATTCTGACTATTTGACAAATTTAGCCAAGCAGCATGTCACTATGAAGCAAGAAGTTGAATTGGCATCGCGAGACTTGCAACAGTACAATCAAATAAAACAATTGCGAATGAACTCGATTCAGTTGAGTGCCAAGAATCAAATGAATAATAGTATATGGGGTGAAGGATACCAAGGTTATGGTAATGGTATCACAAATACTGCGAGTCGTTTACTTCTTCCGGAAAGAGATATCTCCGATCGAATGATTAATGAAAGATTGGCTCAAACAAAAGGTGTTAAAAACTATGTACCCATCAGACTTGAGTTTGATCAAGATAGAGATAAATTTAAGCTACGTGATACATTTTTATGGGACTTGAATGAAAAGGTTTTCACAATTGAGGATTTTACCGGCCAATTATTGGATGATTATAAACTAATACCACGTATCCACTACCAAACGATATTGAATAGCATCAAAGAGCAAATTGCCGAATACCAGCAGAAACCTTTAAAGACAACAGGCGAGATACGTATACCCATCAAGATTGATATAATAATGAACAACACACAACTTACAGATCAATTTGAATGGGACATTCTCAACACGAGCGAGAACGAGCCTGAAGAGTTTGCTACGATAATGTGTGATGAATTATATCTTCCTGGAGAATTTAGCACCACCATTGCCCATAGTATACGTGAACAATGTCAAATGTACATCAGGGCCTTGAATTTGGTTGGATGTAACTATGATGGTACACCAGTAACTGAAGATGCAATTCGTAATCATTTGCTTCCGCCATTGCGTTTAGTATCCAAGGATTACCAGGTTGTTGATGACTTTTTCTCGATTTTACGAAACCCTTCAAATGTGCCTGAATTTAGTCCTCAATTGATCAAATTAACCGAATTGGAGCTTGAACGTATGGACAAGGAGATGGAAAGAGAAAGCAGACGTAAGAGAAGACACAATTATAACGAAGATGGACAAGTTTTCAGTGGCGTTGGTGGAACTAGTGGTGGATTTGGTTCAGGGACATTTACACCAACCGGAACTGAAGGTTTCATCAAAGGAGCACCAAGTACCGGTAGCTCAAGAGGTTTTCTGTCATCACGACGCAATGCAGCTCACATTGGTAGAGGTAATGTCATTCCTGATTTGTCTGATGTACCGAAGACTTTTAGGACTCCAGCTCCATCAAGTATATTACCTGGAGCTATTGATTTGGCAGTGCCTGAAGTATACGAATACGATGAGATATTTGTTAATCGAACCCAAGTCAGGAATCCGAATTATAGACCACCAACTCCCGATCCTGTATTGAGTGATCGTGTGCAATATGAACATGATCCATTGGAAGGTTCTTTCAATGTAACAATAAAGTGTAGACTAGAATGAGGAAACATGTTCTAGGAGTATATATCCAAGTATCAATAAAATGTATTATTAATTGAAGTTTTAGGAAAAGGTCTGTATGATGTAAAAAAGCATGGTGATATTATCGATTATGACTCAAGCGGTTAAGAAGAGAAAAAAAAAAAAAAAAAATTTCAGGTTTGAAAAATTTCTAAAACACCGATCTCGCTTCAGTTATCCTCCCCCACATATACACCAAATTTCCAATATACAGATTATACTATGCCTAAAAAAGATGTACGTAACATAGCCGCGGCGGGTGTGTCGTAGATCCACTACCCCACCAATGCATTTGTTGTTTCTTGATACTAACCCCACCCTCACTTAGCAAGTTGATCCATTCAAATCGTTTATTGCAGGAGGTACAGCAGGTGCTGTTGAAGGGGTAATAACCTACCCTTTTGAGTTTGCCAAGACTCGATTACAACTCATTGACAAGTCCGCCAAAGCAACCTCAAGGAACCCTTTGAAGTTAATTTACACCATTGCTAAAACACAAGGGATTGGTGCATTATATGTTGGATGTCCTGCTTTTGTAGTTGGAAACACGGCAAAGGCATCCGTACGATTCTTGGGATTCGATTATATTAAAAACTTGTTGGTTGATAAACAAGGGAAACTATCTGGTCCAAGGGGAGTTATTGCCGGTTTAGGAGCAGGTTTATTGGAGAGTGTGGTTGCCGTGACTCCGTTTGAAGCAATCAAAACTGGATTAATCGATGATAAACAACGTCCGCAACCGAAATACCAACTGGGGTTGGTTAGTGGGACCATAAAGCTCATCAAGGATATGGGATTCAGGGGCATCTATTCGGGAGTTGTGCCAGTAAGTTTACGTCAAGCAGCCAATCAAGCAGTAAGGTTGGGGTCGTATAATGCCATCAAAACCATGATCCAACAAGCTACTGGAACCAAACCAAATCAGCCATTGAGTTCAGCTGCTACTTTTGCAGTGGGCGCTTTTGCCGGTATAATCACCGTGTACACAACCATGCCTATAGATACAGTCAAGACGAGAATGCAAGCTTTGGGGTCGGATAAATTATACAAGTCGACGTTGGATTGCTTTGTCAAGATTTTCAAACAAGAAGGGTTGTTGACTTTTTGGAAGGGGGCTACGCCAAGATTGGGGAGGTTGGTTTTAAGTGGAGGTATTGTGTTTACTATTTATGAAAAGATGTTGGTCATTTTGCATTGAGGGAATAGGAGCCTTTTGTGGTAGAGTGTGTTGTGCATGTACAAAATTAATGATAGAATTCATTCAATTACGATTTAGTTAGCCACCTCAACGCATGTCAGTTGGATCCAACTCATCATGATCGTTGGAGTTACGTGCTTGCCATGTAGATTCTTGTGTGTTTTGAGATTCTGTAGTTGTCGAGGAAGCATCGGCGACAGTATCGGCGGCTGCAGCTGCAGGGGTAGCAACATTTCCGACTGATGGGTTCAAGATCGATCTCTCCAATTGTTTCACCTTGTAGTAGTCAACAATACTCTTTATGATAATGAATAAGCCAAATGAAATCAATCCATAAGCAATATAAGGAGCAGAAGTGTTGCCATATTCAGAGCTGTCAACCCCACCACTGCCATTAACATCAGAATTGGATCCGGTGGTATCTGAATTTTGAACAAAGAATCCCAGAGCAATATAGGTATCGATTTTGCCAGTAATCTTGGCACTCTTTTCAATTTCGTAATCATTAGGATCAACCACTTGAATTTTTTTGGGAATTTCCTTAGCATTCCCCACAAACGTAGGCAAGATGTCCCATCCATACATTACCAAGTTAACCCCCAAACCTAAGCGAGACCCTTGTTTAGCAGCATGCGATGTATGTAACAAGTAACACAAGATGAATCCAATAAATTGAAATGCGACCGTAACCAATGCATTCCAGATAAAGTTAGCAATGTTGCCCACCGGTAACCCTTGAACAAATACTTCATCTTCAAACATGGGTGATATCATAGTTGTTTCCCAATACTCGGGGCTGTTATCCTGACTGGCTTCTTCATATGTTGGTGGATGCAATTCACGTTGTTGTTGTTCGATAGTTGATGCTGTATCTGGTTTCGCCATCAAGTTTTGGAAAACTCCATCTGTTCCTTGGCCAATAAATCTGCCGGGTCTGTTGGCTTGCATTCTGCCTGTTTGTAATCCATTACTAAGTCGTTCATAGGTTTGTTTTACGGGTAGCAAATGGTTGATGACTCGTATTACTCGTTGTTTGGGTGTAAGACGTGGTGGTATTTGTGATTCCAAGTCATTGTGGTATGGTATGGAGGAGGACGACGACGAGGAGGACGACGATGGCGTGGTGATGGTGGTGGTTTGTTCTGGGAGCAAATCCAACGTCGATTCTTGGCGCCTGCTTGAGCTGCCCGACATGTCACTATTATCCTCTATGTCTTCACTATTCCTGCTCAACTGTCAAAATGTGTTAGTAATCAAAATTGTTTGGATTTCATGCGTTGGTAGGCGCAGTTAGGGTCCAAAAGTAAATCCGATCCCCGGGGGAGACGGAGGAATGTGAATACTCTTGCTTATTTACCCACATCGTTTCCCCTATATTGCAAGTAACGTACTCTTTCATAATGCGTCATTATTTGACTGTATAAGTTGTTGTATATTAAGGTGTGGTTAATAATCTCTCGTGTAGGTTAAATTTAGAACAGCATTTTTGTAAAGTTTGTCTTTTGGTCTTTTTGTCACTTTCTCGGTAATAACATGGAGCTACCAAATTTTAATCTAGAAACAGAAAAAAAGAACACATACAATCACATACTACCACGATTTGCAACCTTACATACTTCAAAACAAGTCGAAAATTCCAATGCAAGGTAACAACGGAAAAGGCATAAACACGAATAAGAGTAAAGTAAAATAAAATTAGCCTAAATTCTGAAATAGAATATATATATATATATATATATACATATATACATGAATCATTACTTACATCAAATAATGAAAAAATCCTCCCCCAATTGTCGTCCATTCAGTGAAACATAAAAGCATGCGACAAACAAACAAAACAAACAAGAAGGAACCAATGAACTGAAAATTAAACAACAACTAAAACATCATGATTTGTCAAAATGCGAAGCATGGAGGAGCAAAAAACATGTGTAAGAAACCAAAACAGTGTTGTACACGTTTGTGGATCTTGCACTTGTCAATGAAAAAAATTGAAAAAAAAAAAAAAAAAACATCAAAAGAGTGTGATCAATAAACACCTTCAGACTGTATCTTTCATTCGTATGCTCTCTCCTCCATTCCTGAAGCTTCAACCCAATAATAAACGTGAAAAAATAAAAATAAAAAAAAAAAAACAGAAAGAAAGTATGAATCCATCCAAGAAAACCTCCCAACGAGCATAAGCTATAAGCTAATCAATATCAGCTTTCATCAGGATTGGCCACTTGTAAAACCTTGCGAGTATAATCAGCAGTTGCCTCATCCGCCAAAGATCCATCTGATAATCGTTTTCTTCCCATCATTATTGGATTTAATCTAGGATCAACAAACTCGTTTGCGCCACCTGCCGCTGCTCCGGCTCCGGCTCCGGCTCCGGCTATTGCACCACCATTTACTTGATACTGTCGTATACTTGGGTTTCCTGTAGTTGTAGATGAAGTGTTATTCAGTACCAATTCGTCGTCTGGATGTTGGAATGGGTTAACCATTGGCATATCCAAAGGTGATGGTTGTTTTTGTTTATTATTCTTTCTTGATCCCTTGTGTGATCCAACAGTTCGTGATATTGATCCTCCTATTCCTCCAGCGGCTCCAGCTCCAGCTCCAGCTCCAGCTCCAGCTCCAAATCCTCCTCCAGTGACTGGTTTTTCATTATAGAATCCTTCTTCATCGTAATCGTCATAGTCATCTTGAGATCTTCTTTTCCTGATAAAGAATATTGCCACTCCTGCTAAAAGTAATGCACCAACAACTCCTCCTACAACTCCTCCAGCAATAGCACCGACTGAAGATTTGTTACCTCCACTTGAATTTGAATTTGAGTCGGAATCTTTGGTATCACTGGAAGATGGTGATGACGAATGTGAAGTTGATTCAGTTCTTGATTCTGAGTCAGTTGATGATGATGATGTTGTTGTTGGAGATGATGAGGATGTCGATGATGACTGTGTCTTTGTTGATACACTCTTAGTTATAGTGCTATAAATAGCACCGCCATCATTGTCACTAGAACTAATAGTTGTAGTAACCACAATTGAGCCAGGGTTAGTGGTGGTGGTTTGAGTAGTTGCAACTGAAGTTGATTGACCTGTAGTGGAAGAATTGTTGTTGTCATCGTCATCGTTATCATCATTCGATGAGGAGCTGGCACTGTTTCCACCGCCTATAGTAGATGATTGTTGATTGTTACCAATTGATGGTGAGGTCTCGCTATCTCCATTTTCAGTTGATGAGGGTGAAGACAAAGTGGCGTCTGATGAAGAAGAATCATCATTGCTATTATAACCTTCACCATAAAAGACCGAATAATCACTTGATCCACCACACATTTCTGAATCATAACCAGGACAAGCAATATTACAATTGGACGACCCATCTTCTTTATAAGAACTTGAAGGTAAGCTTGATAAGCAAATGCATTCTTTGCCCTTTATAGCAATATATTGACTATTGGGGCACCCAATAGAAGAACAATAGCCCGAAGATTGAAATTGATAATCACCTTGTGAATCGCCATTGGAAATTTGTGAATAGCAACCAACCAGTTTTGCAGGAAGATACCAAGCGGCATGAACGTGTGATATATGGGAAATGAAAAGTAATGTGGTGATAAGCACAATATTGTGGTGGATATTCACCAACAACGAATGAAACATTGTTTGTTGTTTGAAGTAACTTAATAAAAGGGAAAGGGGGATATCTGTGTGGATGTAAAGCTGCTTTGAACTTGAGTAGTGGTCAAAATAAGTTATGAATAGTTGGATTAAAGTAAAGACTGTGTTGAAGTAGCAGTAGTAGTATCAATACCCGCGGTTTAAGCTGCTAGCTGTTTGTTTCTAACTACTATACTGTAGTTGTTGGGTTGAGTAAAAATGAGTGTTGTTTAAAAAATATACCCAATGTGATATGTAATGTGTAGTAGTAGTAGTAGTAGTAGTAGTAGTAATGAGGGTGTATGGTAAGTGTGGGATGTATAGGGTATGTGTTGTACGTAAGGTGTGGTTGGTTTGCTTGGTTTGCTTGGTTTGCTTGGTTTGGTTAGTTGGTTTGGTTGGTTTGGTTGGTTTGGTTGAGTAATTTTAAATTATTGTCTCCTGTTTTTTTTTTCTTTATTCCTTTCTCTAAATCCTGAGTTCTGTCTGTTCGTCTGTTTATTGTCTTTTATTGTCTTTTATTGTTTTTATTTTTGTTAACAAAAGAGACGAAAAAAAAAAAAAAAAATTTTCTTCTTCTTCTTCTTCTTCACTTTGTGTCTTAATATATTTGGAACTATTTGGTCTTTTGAAGGTTGTCTAATGTTTGTTTGTTCTATAGAAGCAGAAGATTGTTCTATCACTACTAACTATGTTCTACAACTATTGAATTGTGGGTGGTGGGAGGAGTGCAGTCATCTGTTACATATACTTCTGTTACTACGTCTGTTACTACTTCTGTTACTACTTCTGTTACTACTTCTGTTACTACTTTAGGCTAATTCCAAACCATATTCAGTGTATAACTTGTAAACAAAGTGTAGATCTGCATATATGTATAATGTAGCATACAACCAATCTGTGATGTAGTACAGAGTCAGGTGAGAAAGTAGTGTACTTTTGTAACATAGATGTTATACTTACTGTGTTCAATGTACAGTCTATATTATCAGTGGGTAGAGAGTTATGTATGGTGCAATGAAAAGGTTTTTTCTGTATTTCCCAAGTTTGACGCGTAATTTATTTTTTTTTTTTTAATTTAAATTTTTTCGTGTCTTCTTCTTTTGGTTTTTTGTGTTTGTTTCTAAACCCCCTTTCAAAAGAAACAGACACACTAACACTAACACTAACACTAACACTAACACTAACACTAACACTAACACACACATCTAGATACATTATACACATAATGTATGGGGTGTGTTTTATCTATAGAACATTCATTGTGAAAGTTCTAGAACTTACTTAGTTTGATCCAAAATTGTATACATATATATACCTATATATATATATGTATGTATATATGTATGTATATATGTATGTATATATGTATGTATATATGTATCTTCTAAGACTATCAGTAATAAAACTCATAAAAACTCAAACACAATGGGATATTATCTATTGGGATTATGTTATTATTATTGTTTCTCCTTTGTAAGGACTTGGAGCTAGGTAAGTTTTTTATCACTGCTATATACATTTCAAAAAATTACACCTCTTGAAATGAACACACTCACTCTTATATACATACGATTGGTTTTGGTTTCTATTAGCAGTTCCATATCAGCCTATCAGCTATGCTCTATTGGGTCCACAACGTATATTAGATCTTGATGTCCATGTAATAGAAGCTGCCTTTCGTCTAGTTACTTGTAAAGGAGTGGCTCATCCTTCTACTCCTAAGAACAGTTCAGTTCAAACGTCACGATTACGTTCCCTCAATGAGATATAAACAAGCATGAGCTAAGTTACATGTTTGTTTCTCTTGTGAAGCAACTCAATGCATTGTGCTCCTGAAAGTATCACCAATCTAATCACCACAGACGTTGCATGAGCAGTAAAGTAATCTCCCCACAGGGGAAAAAAGAAAACAGAAAAAAAAAAGAACATCACAAACTTTCTCGTGTTATCGAAAGCAAGCATATACCAAGCAATTGCAAAATTAGCAACAACCAACAATACATCCTACTTTATTCACTATGCTGCGGCCACAGTCACCGCCTAGTCCAACTCATCCTGCTCCCAATGAAGAAATCAAGCCAAATAGTCTACCGACAACCCAACTACAAAATGAGGACCTTGATTTGAATCCAGAATTGTATGACGATAACGATGATGATGATGATGATGATGATATGACCATAGAACAAACTCCAACTACAAATGAACAATTACCAATTACTAATAATCCACAACAAGAGGAAACCAACTATAATAGTTTAATGGCTGACTTATCTGATCTGCATGTATTTTATAATGTTGATTTACAAAATATCAGACAAATTACTCTTCCATTTGATGAAGAATACCAACTACTTAAATCCAATGTCAATACAACCACCACCACCACTACTCATAATAGATTATCCTCACAACAACAATCGAAATTCATTAGTTATATCGATGACCAATTACTACAAATTCAACGTAAATTCATCAAACAACAATCAACAGAAGATTCAATCTATCCTTTTACTTTGTTAATTAAAGATTTAGATTCTGTATTTGATATTTTATGGGTATCCATAACTCAAAATAGCCCACCTAGTTTTGGACAAGAGGAGTACTATATAAAAATATTGGGTGATTTAGAAGATTATGTTGCTCATTATACACCAATATTTGATACCAAATGGCGAATCAACTCCCATAACCAACGAGTATTGTACGTTGTTGATTTTAATCAAATTGTTACTATTTGTAAATTTTTACTGAAGGTGGATTTACAATTGAGTTTTTTGAAAACTGATTTCGCGGTGTTTAATCTGACTCAATTGGTTCGATTGAAGATGATTATTGAACGATTGAGGTTGCAGATTATGCCGAGTTTTGAAATAGTGGCACAAGTGCCTAAATATAGAGACGTGTTGGAAGTGGAAGCTAGTAGGATATTTGAAGGAATATTGGAAAGATTAAATGAGTAAAAAGAAGGGGGAAGGGGGGTTTAGATGTTTCGGAATGGATGCATATGAGTGAGCGTGCTGTGAAGCAAAGCAAATGGAGCGATAGAGGAAAATTAAATAACCTTACCATGGGGGACACACTGGTATTTATTCAGGGAAAGTTTGATATACCACCACACTCACTTACTCATTGCAACACTGACAATGTTGTCCCCATATTCAGTGATCAATATAGTTTCTTATCATTTACAGGAATACAAACAATCTCCTGCTGTCTGTGTTTCCATTTGAGAGTGAGACTCCTTCCTCGAGCCCTACTTCAACTCTTGATGATTAGTCATGGCTGTGTCTGAATAAAGCCAACAAAAGGTTCAACAGTAATAGAGGAACTTGATAATTCTCGGATTAAATGGTTTGTTGTATAAGTTTGTTTTAATGCAAAGTTTAAAAGTTTGCAAAAAAAAAAAAGAAAATTGAAAATTGAATTACCGTAAAACGGAGTATAGAATGAAAAACCGGACAACAAGAAATAAATGAAACCAGAAAACACCCTCAAGAGGTGGAAGTGAGGCTTGGGTAATCAAAAATGACGTACTATACTTATATAAATGTGGTGAATAACTCCCTCACTTTAAAAGGCGTGTTTGTTTACAAATAAGGGTATGATTTTTTATTGGTGGCTGTTATGAGGACGAATCTCAATCTTATTGTTATTGAACATCAACGCGTCTGTTGTGTTGTTAATGAGTTTGTACTATGATGGCTGTTTGTTTATATGTTTGTTTATTATATAGAACGTGATACGTGATAAAGAGATGGCAGTACATGATCGATGATTGGCTGTGCACAGGGGATATATATATATATATATATATATATATATATAAAAAAAATGAAAGAAAATCTATGTGATTCAAAGTTGTCTCTCAATAATGGGTTATAATTGGTTATAATAGTTTTTGTGTAATGTGTAAGATGTATAGATAGTGAATAACGATAAATCCGTAATCATATTTACACAAAAACCAGAGACCTTTTATCCGAATGTGTGTGTGAGAATGAGAGTCATTTTTGACTTTGTTGTTGTTGTTGTTGTTGGTTTATGTTGCACTTTTCAAAATTAAACTATGAGATCCATGTCACTTGCAAAACATCAAAAAACTATTCTACAGTCTCTGAGGCGATCTATAGTAGTAATAATAGTAGTAGTAGTAGTAGTAGTAAAGAGCATATAAGATCATACAAAACAACCATACAGTTTTGAACAAGATCAACCCAATCTTTTCTCTCTCTTGACTAGTAAATAGCTTATTAGTGATTTATTGTATTCCGATGATGCGCAATTTTAAAATTTTATATATTCACATGAGACAATATACAATATTAAACACACATAGCCATATCTTTTTCATATACCCAAACCCAAAAAAAAAAAAAAATAAAAACAAAAAATTCAAACTTAAAGTTATATATCAACTTCTTTCTTTAGACCAAGTTATAGGTTACTTTTCTTCTGTTCCCCTTACCATCTACCGTGTTTTAATTCCACTTCATCTGTCAGATACAAGCTCATCAGTACCACTGCAAACAAAATCAATCTTCAAGTACAGACAGATAAGGAGCCAAGAGCAAACTAAAAAAAAAATAACCACAAATCATCAAACATGCCAACAAATCATCCCATCAAATCACAAGAGGAGTCTAGAACTTCATCTTTATCACCATTAGCTCTGCCACACTCTCCTTCAGCAAACGATCACCAAATAATAGAAGACGAAGAGGGAGGGCTCCTTCATCATCAACGAGAACAACAGCTGCAACAACAGCTGCAACAACAACGAGAACAACAACAACAACAACAACAACAACAACAGCAACAGCAGCAGCAGCAGCAGCAGCAGCAGCAGCAACAAGAGCAACAGGCACAAGAGGAACAACAACGTCAACAGCTACTCAAATTACAGCAGATACAGCAACGTATTGAATCTAATAGAGCTAGACATTGCGAAAGTGATGATGCCATGCAACAATCTGCGCAACAGCTGTATCTCTACCATAATGATCCCTGTACTATTCAAGTTAATCAGGGTTTGACTAGTGGTATGATACCCCTCAATAACCTGAATCATGATGAAGTTGATGTCAACAATATTCAGGGACAGTGTAAACGTCCGGCGCTTTCGTGCAGAAATACCACCACCACCATTACCACCACCACCATCACCACCACAAACACGAACACAAACACTGCCACCTCCACAACCAACGACACCACTACTAATGAGGGTACACACGATTTTAATTGTCCAGTTGCAAATCACAAGTCGGACACATTACCACCTCAATGGTCAAAATCGTCAACAACGAAATCCACAAACGATATGAGGTCTAGTCAACTACATCCATACCTCAGAAATATGGCTGCATTGAAGCAAAAACAAAAATTCAGCTTGGACCATTTTGACAATAACAGACGTGTAATCAAATCCACAACGCATCATCAGCATGCCAGCCATCGCCCACTTAAACAACCACACCAGTCCACGCCTACATTTTACAACGCTTACCTCCAACCAAATGCTCAATTTATTGGAGAGCAACAATCAGGTAAATCGAAATTCAGAATAAAGGTTGAATTTAAAACTGTTGATTTGAAAAACTCTTTGGTAACTGGATTCTTGCAAATAAATGGACTAACTAAAGACCATCAGGAGATTGTGACGTATTTTAGAGGAGAAATCATCAATAACCCCCTTTTCAGCCAGCAACAACAGTCATCATCGTCGAGTTCAGGATTGAGTACCACATATAACGATGAATACAAGAGATACTCATTTATGGCTGAAAACAAGAGTTGGGGATCATCAACAGAGAATGACTTAGATCATTGGCAAAGACTCACAGGGAGATCGTCGCCTATTATACCAACATTCCCAACTTTACCATATCCAGCATATTCCACCTGTCCCTATGCTGCTGCCGCTGCCGCCGCCGCCGCCGCTTCTGGTGCCACTACTACTACTACTGCGGCGCACAATTCTTCCTTTTCGATATCACGATCGAGAAAGAGTCACGAACAAAGTGTCGAATTCATGAACAAATTGGCCAAGATTTATCGAGGACAATGCCAAGATGACACTGACAATAACCATCAATACATTTATATGAGATGGAAAGAGGAATTCTTGTTACCAGATTCAAGAGTGAAGCAGATACCCAATGCTTCATTCGAAGGGTTTTATTACATTGTTTTGAATATTGGTGATGGACGTGTGATGGACCAGGACAATTTGGACATGGACATGGACATGGATACAGACATCGATAAGCAGGGCAATTACAGTAAGACAAACAGTGGTACTAGTGGATCAAAACCAGGGGATATCAATGGGTTGTATTATCACATTTCGTCGGAAAAGTTTCAATCCTTGTCATTGAATCATGTTGATAATCATGGGGTCTCGAGCACATTTGACTTCAATTGAGGTTGCTTTTTTTCGGGGGCGGAGATGGCGCTATAGTCAAAGATGCTCCAGATGAGTTGAATATTGTGATGGGATGTCTTTTCGGATATATGATTGGATACAGGTGGTGGTTTTGCATTCTTTACAGAGTTCAGTTTAATTTTTTTTTTCAGTTCGTTTCAATATTGTTTTACCATTGGATGTGTAACTCTGCGCAATCTTTGTATCTCTAATCAGTTGTATAGCTTGCCATGCTAGTTTGGTCCTTTGTTGGTCTGTTCAAGAGTATACACAGTTTCTACATCTTCCATCCTAGGCAACAGAGATCGCGGAAAACTTAGAGAAGACTGTATACACTTCCTCTTTGGTTCAAGAAGGGGGATGTGTGGACACCATCACTGAGGTCAAATTTTGCAACCACTGAAATCGTGCGGTTTGACCTGTTTTCCCTCCTCCCCCTTTAAAATCGCGGAAAACGGAATGACAATCTAACAACAAAGAAGAGCCCTATAGTTCCAACTACACCAATCCAATGGCCTTCATACAAGGTATTCTGGTATATATCATGGAACTGCATTGGGTCTTTGTCGATTAGTTAGTGCAAAGTACATTACTATCTCAATCGATTAGGCACATTGCAACAAGGTAAAACAAATCACCACCATTACAGTTTATCACCCTCACCCAATTTATGCATTGAGAAATCAATGCAATAGAGTCTGTATCCATCTCGATTTTTTTTGTTATCTGTCTTTGTATGTCTAGTTGAGAGCCAGCTTTGCAAAATAAAAATTGTGATGTGGTATTTATACCACTAACCAACACATCAAGATCGAATATTATGCAAAGTTCTCATTTGGAACTAAAAGTCAAACTGGTTGCTCTTGGTCACTTGAGCTGATTAGGTGGGAAGTTCATCTTCAATCTCCCTTTGGATACATTCATTTAAAATGAACCAATTCTGCTGAGCATACGAGATAAATCAAGTCAAGAGCGGTTTGCCCTACAATTATTGCTATTTCAGTGAGAGCACTTGCTTTATTAAGTTGAATACACAAGTCATCCATTGGATGAGAAGATCAAGGAAGGGGTAGTAAGTAGTGTTTTTGGTCAATGTAAACATAAAAGGGACTTATCAACATTTTTATCATTTTTAGGAAACAAAAATGGATAAGCATTTGGAAATACCTGATGTATTTTATAACTCTTGGAGTTTTCTCAGAATATAAAGTTCATAATATGTGAAAATTTTCGTTAGAGGGGGTTTTAATAAAATGCTTTCAAGAAGGGGAGGGAAGAAATTTGGAATTTGGCTGCCAAAACCTTTTACACCACTTTCTGATGTTTCCTTCTTTTCGAACTCCAACTACAACACTCAAATATTATAGTTAAAATCACATTTACAGAGCATCTGTCACTGTCACCTCCATTATGTAATAATCAAAGGAGCTATATTTCAAATAGGAATCATTCGGAGATATGTCAAGGAAAATACCTTGGAGGGTAAAACACAAGAAATACATTTGGATAGATCAGGAGAAGTACTTTTATTCAACTCACTTGCTAAATGTTTTCAGGCTCTCCTGAAACTTTTAAACATTTGGCAGGATAACCTTGGCTTGGTTACACGCGGTCGAGCTGCATATCTTTAACCCATACTATGTCTCCTAGTGGCATAATCTGTTTCTACCAGCTTGCTCATATCATTTAGGGATACTGGTTTGGAAGGATTAAATTGGGTATACGAGGAAGTAGAATATTAGAGGAAGAGGTGGGAGCATGGGGAACTGTACGATATTAACGGGGACATGGACTGGGGGCCCACATTATAGTATATGATTTATAAGGTTGTGTTATAGTCAGTCTATCATAGTTTCAACTTCTCTATATTTATTGCTTTCCTTTCGAATAACATTACAAGCCTCATGTCTCCAGTTGTGCCGTTCTCGTCTTACTCCAGAGGATAGATACTACAAGAATTGGTCAAGTATGAGAAATTTCGTCTTACAAGAAGTCTCTTTGGTTCAAAATCTTCAACATATTTGTACATTTTATATACAGCTTTTCAATGAAGCAAAACTCTTTGACACATCAACAAGCTAGCAGTTGTGCCTCTTCTCTGCTCTATTCCAACTTGGCTCTATTAGCATAAATCTTTGCAGTGAATGGTTCTTCAAACAACAATGCAATTTTGTACATTACAAACACAAACAAAGTGATTGCCAACCCAGCCGGTTTACCGTACCACAAGGCTGTACCCAAGAAGCACAACGTTGATCCATTATACATGGGGTTATCATTAATATTGAAAGGAAATCCAGTGACTCTTTCCTTCATCAAGATTCCAAAATAATCACCAAGATAAGTACCAGTTATACCCAATGCCCACATTGACGACAACACCAATACATTACCAAACCCAAAACTAGCAATTGCCACTGCTTTAATGACAACAGAATCAATCAATGGCTGATAAGTTGGTTGATTCAATAACAAATTGTGATATACTGAATCACGATAAATTCCCAAGGAGAAAATGGTCAATGCCAAAAGATAGCATCCAATCTTGGCTGAGCCACCAGCTAATTTAGTCAAGAAATGGGTGTTGTATTCTAAACGTGCAACTGTGTTCCAAAAGATTGGATTGAATGCAATAGCGGCCAAGGTAAAGTAAAATTGTTCATTGAAATTGATATAGTGGGGGAAATTGCGTAATAGGAATTGAAGGTCCTGTGATAACGTAGATAAATCCAATGACATTGTGAGATCGAAATGCTGAGTAGTTCTTGGGGGGGGAGG
>OGTC01000214.1_pt1 | contig 29808 bp, 21 predicted proteins | sample 1574531 | NCBI WGS metagenome assembly OGTC01 (sample SAMN03295859, study PRJEB24534) | human gut metagenome | isolation source: fecal sample 2 from infant 9 | host: Homo sapiens | place: USA: Pittsburgh, PA | collected 2014-07 | reverse complement strand
TTTAAGTTTACGTTCAATTCTTCATTATTTCGTAGGTAGATATCGACCCTTTCTTGTAAAGTTTTGCCATTGAATTTCATTCCATCCTCACTCACTTTAGGCATACCTAGCCTTTCGATGATGCATCCGCTTGCGATATTCCCACATACTCCACCTACTTCCCAATCATGTTGGCTTAAATACCACCCCATCATGAACCCACCGCAAAACGAATTTCCACCTCCTGTAACATCAATCACATCAGCCTGGTTTTGATGATAGGCGGGTAGTTTATATAGCTTGCCAGAAATAGTCCTAATGCAACATCCATCTGCACCACAACGAATAACAGTCCCTGAGTTGGCCAACTTTTGGTATTGCGTAAACTTTGAGCAAAGTTCTGCAGCGTTCAATTTGTTGCCATTGGAAACGAAAGCAGAAGCTTCATCTAAATTAGGAGTGAATACGTCAATCAACGATAATAGGTCTCGTAATTTCTCATAGTTCGAAGAAATGCAGTCATCAGGAAGGGGCTCGTAGATATACTTTGCTGTAGGATTCACCTTGCTGATCTTTTCTATTATATCTCGGCATCTCTCGATTGTGCAAATCAAGTGATAACAGTTGCTATATTTCAATTCATCATATTGAAAAATATCCTCAACTTGAATCCTTCTCTTCTCAGTCTTATAATGGAAATGACGAATTCCCTTGATGTATGTGTTGACACCTCTAGTAGTCAACCGATGATAATTTCGTCTGAATACAACACCTGTTTGCCAGGATTCTATTTCTTCGTGAACCAGAGAAGGAAAATCTGTCCCTTCGTCAATGATCCCACTGATTTGTTGGCTTAGTTTCGGTGGTGACACTATGCGTGCTCCGATCATGGCATAAGTACCTGCTCCACCAATGATATTGGCCTGCTTTGGTGCTGGCGGGTCTATGTAAAGATTTTCATCTATTATGAACATTCCCAAAGTAGTGAAGATCGTCATTGTCGGTAATGGCAAAGGTGGTTCATACAATATGATAGAAGATAATGCAATTTGTTTTTTCTTTTCTCTGTTTGATTTGTTGCAAAACTGTTGAAGTAAAGTTAAGCTGCAATTTACGAAATAAATAAAAATTATCTACTCTACCTTATGAGCTGCTGACTACTCTTGTTCATCGTCATAATCAACCATATAGAACGATTGGATTAGACAAATCAACGCAAGAGCACCTAGCACAAGCCAAGGTACACTACCAACCTCATGTTCGTTACACCAAGTCATAAAATGTCCGAAAATTATTGGACTAACACCTCTAGCTAACGAGTTTAAGCTCAAGCTTGACCCATTGATTAAAGCCCGGTGTTTCTCCGGTGAAGCCCTGTGAACTAGGATCATTGTTGTGGGAAAGGCTACTGAAACTGAGCCACAAATTACCATACTTGTGATGTATAAAAGACCAGTAGATAGCTGTTTGTTGTTTGATAGGTTGTATTCCGGTGTAGCAAATAAAAAATAAGGTATTATAGCATATGCTAGAGGCACCAAGGAATACGACATTCGTAATATGGTTATTGATTTGAAATGGTGATCTAATACAGGAAACAAGAAGATCACTGCAAGACTTCCTATTATCCCTGTTGATGATAGTAATGCACCTATGTCATTAGTCTGCCACCCAAAACCACCCACAATTGTGAATGGAAAACTTAACTTGTCCACCAGTAACTGACTAGCTAATAACACTGGCATAAACTCCGAATACAACACTGTATGGAAGCAAAGTAAGAAATTGGACATCACTGTTTGCACAACTGGAACAGTGAAAACTTCTTTCGTGAATGACTGGCTCACATTTGCCGATATTGAATGTCCGTCGTTGGATACCACGGGGCCAAGTTGTTCCGATGAGTACCTTCGTCTAGCCGCATCTCCAAATCTACGCGATATCAATGTATTGTCGATTTCTTCTTCATTCTCCGCACCCTCCTCGTCATCCCCATCGACTGCAGAGTAGATTTCAGAAGGTTGCAATAGTTCTGTTCTTTCGTGAAGTTGCTCAACGTCGACAGAAGGTTTATCCCAAAATCTTATTGGAACATCCAACCCTAATCTTTTCAACATCCAATCACCAACCACCAACCCATAATCCTTTCTGTTTTTAAACTTCTCCGAAGTCTCTTCCAAGAACAAGAACCCCATAACAAAGCTGAAAAAGAGATATCCCGCCAAAACAATGTTTGACATTGCGTAAGGATGTTTGTTGACAAAGTCATTGTAGTTGGTTAGCTCGGGCAGTCTCGCCTTATGAGGTCTTGTAAACCATGAACTGCTTCCAATTAAAGGTCCAATAATCAGGCCAATCCCCCACATCACCGACAACGCTGTAAACGCCATATTCTGGTGTTTCTTTTGCACCGCAACTTCACCGATAGCTACTCTCATGACTGCTATGTTTCCATTCAATGCACCCATTAATGATCTCGCAATCAAGGCCATGGTGAATGTTGACGAAAAGCCAAATAAAAGACTAGAAAGAGCGGTGCCAATGACACCAAATAGCAAAACTGGCTTCCTACCGAATCGAACCGAAGCTTGTGCATATTGCACTGAAAATAGAAATTGAAAAATGGCAAATGAGGCTGATAGGTAACCGGCGTATGTGGCAATTTCAGCCAGGTTATCAGTGATATTAAAATCTTGAATCATGAAAAAGATGTAGGCAAAAATCGAAGTGAAGACCATCGGCTCACCGAGTCTGATTAAGCAAATTAAAGTGAGTTGCCATGTAGGAAACCCCTTCATTTGTTCCCAGAATCCTTTTGGCATGGCTGATAAAGTTGTGTGGTGTTGTAAAAGAGGTTTTTGATTAGTGAGACACTATTTAATACTCAACTGGCTCTTTTTTCACTGGAATTCACGAAGGCGGCAATGGTAACGATCAAGTACAGGTGATGTATGTGTATATATTCATTTAGATTCTGATAAATTTTACTATACATGACTAATCAGGTTTATTTAAATTGCAGATTGAAACAAAAACAATTTTTCTATTGTTCCTCAATGCCTAATTTAGATTGTAAATTGCGTCACTCCAATTGAAGAACTGGTCGGTGTGATTGGGAAAAGCTGCTAGTGTAAAAGAAAAAACACCTTAAGTGGTGATGGTCAACCTTTGAGATGTTAGAAGATCACTGTTGTAAATTTTTTTACGTACCTTGTGGATCCCATACAAGGGCATTAAATTTAACTGTGGCACTTTAATAAATCTTCACGTGAGAGAATACTTGTCCGTGATTATTAGAAATACCTCAATTTGGTGAAATTTAGCCCGCTTGGCCAAGTGGTAAGGCGCTCCACTCGTAATTTATACTGAAATGGAGCGATCGTCGGTTCAATCCCGACAGTGGGCATAAATTTTTTTTCGTATGCCTAAAGTAAGGTATGACTCTTTTTTCAGAAGGAATCTTGTAGAAAACTTTATCAGATGTAAGCTTGCTTTCCGCGCCCATTGAAGTGACGCTCAAGCTTTGCGGAAAGTCGAGGGACCGCTTTGCACATATATCTTATTTCTTTCTTCCAACGAAGTTTCCTCGTTTTTTTTTTTTTGACCGAGAAAGTTGCAAAATATCTTGAAAATGTTATGACTTGTCAAACGCTGAGCTTTTCACAAACTTAACAAAACAAAATCAATCCCCTATTTTATAAAGGTTTATTCAATCTTTTGAGTCACAGTAACGGACTGAGCTGTAACATCGGGTCGATCTCAATTATGACAGCCGCAGGTGCACATATCCACTCAGGGTAAATATGCTTGCCTTGTTTCTATAATGAACCCCTCTTGTAGAGATGTTTTGACTTTATCGTACATAGTGACTAGAGTGTCGCCGGTCGTCAACCATCATTCTAAATGAGAAAGCAACTCGTGTCAGTTTTTTTAACGAAGAGTCAGTTTGACAGCAAAAGTGGTGCTTAGATACTCATAACTATTTCGCGAAATGACCACGTTCTTCGCCCTCGTGGTCGTCTTTTAATTAATCATGTTATGTATCACTAATACTCCTCAAATGTGGAAATTCTCTCTCGCGCACAATTCTAGGGGGTATGGTGATACATAACAGTTATCTTATCAAAGTTTTAAACTTCGTAACATATGCACCCCTGATGATTCAAAACTTGGTTACCTTGTCGATTTATGGTAGTATCTGCGTAGTAGTTAGCAACTGGAGATCAACGGTTTCAAAAAGGGGTGAGAGAGATACTTACAAACCCAACGCTGTCGTCTTGGCACAAAAAAACTACACATCAATTGAATAAGTTACTCATGATAATGTTTAACCCCCCAACCCCTTATAGCTTGAATTTAGTTTGTAACCGCGATTCGTTGTGAACACCATCAAAAGCGTGATAGAGCCTCAACCCGAGAATCCAAAATTCATGATCACATTTCTTTAATGTGTCAGGTGTGTATTTCTGGTATAGCAATACACTTCTCCCAGCATTTTTTTTACTACATCCATTACCGTATTTGGGGTTTGAACTTCATTCAAAAATTTTTTTTTGGTGCTGGCTATTTTTGTTTTTCTTTTTATTTTTCTTGCAGATTGAAATATTATTTTCTGCATTTGTTTATATTGTTCACGTTTGTGTAACATGCAGTGGCGACTAAAAAGAAAACTCTTTTTGATTTGAATTGAACTTTGAGGTTGATCTCAACCAAATTCATTCCCAAAAACAACTCCTTCGAACAAGCCACTTGGTAACTAGGCACCACCCAAATTTTGAAAAAAGTGTTCTCGAAATTTTAGTTCGATCAGTCTTATGCGCATATACTCTTGGATAATTGTCTTGCCGATTCTAAACCAAGAGCCAGCACAAACATTCAGACTAAATGCTATCCCTCAAAGTGACCAGTCTCTGTTTACTTAAAGCTATAATGTAGTCATAAAACATCCACAAAACTCAAGAAATCAAAGGTGATTTATTTACGTTGAGCTCGTATTCATAGAACGCGCTTGCAATAAGAAAGGCTTTTGTGTAAAGAAACAGAAAGTCTCAATTTTGTGTGAAAGTACAATTATTTTCTGATCTTATTGCAAACAGAGAACCAGTAGAGCACAGTGCATGCTGGATTCATAGCGTTTAGGCATCAAACTATATAAACATACTGAAATAAGCCAATGTTTTCAATGTCAATTACATATATTCCCCGATTTCAACCGATTTCAACTACCAACTACAATAGTCTTTCGTTTAAACAATTTATATTCAAAGTACTCTTGAACCATGAATTTGAAAGTATTGTTGATAGCTGTTTTGCCGTTCATGGCAGCCAAGGTTACAGCAGAGACTGAAGAAGATGAAACATTGACAGTCACTAGGACACACTTTGTGACTAACCCTTGCGCCAGCTATTTCGCCAGCAGTCTATTACCAAACAACCCGGAAGGATTGACTACAGGAATTCCTGTTGTTTTCGTTCAAGTTCCAAAAGCCAATGCGAATCAAAAAGAGAAGATTCAAGTAACTTCCACTATTACGCGTACCAATACCCACATAGTCTACAAGACTGGAGTGCCGAAATCAAAAGGTGGAATACAAAGCAAGACAAACAACGACGCTTCATGTAGCACGATCACTGCGTATTCAACAATCACCCATGAAACCTCCACTTGCTCGTCTGATAAATGTCAAGTCCATACCTACACAACTGTCCTTCCAAGTGTTTACACCATCACTGGAGACACCACGGCAGAGGAGACGTCCACGGCTAAAGTAAAATCGAATCCGGAAAGCCAAAAGGCAACTAACAAGATCCAGGGGTCACTCAGCTTATCAGGTGTTGTTGGAGATGCGTCACGCGATACACAACTCGCCTCTCCCTCAACCACCTCCGTTGACGTTGCCGAAACCACCACAACGTCAACTATATTTAGTGCCACTAAAACACCAGAAAGCACTTACAGCCCCTCAACTTCCTTGGAGTCATTACCTACAACAAAATCAGCTCCAGTAACTTCACAATCAGTTGTTTCAGAAAGTAAATCAGTAACAATAGATATTTCTTCGATAACAGATGATGTCACAATTTCAAATAACGCAACCGAAGTATCAACAATCAATAGCAACTCAACAAGTGCATCTCAATCAACGTCCAGCAATCCTTTATCTGAGTCATTACAGCCGCTTGAGACCACGTTGTCTACCATTCTCATTAGTGCTTCCGCCACCGGGCCATACTTCAACTCATCAATAGTGTCAACCTCATACTTGACAAGTGCCATATCTACCGAATCATTTGAAACATCCATATCTAGCTCGCAATCACCGTCAGAAGAATCATCAGGTGAATCTTCTTCCACGCCCACCTCCTCAAAAGAAACTGAAGTTGCCATAGCCACTGATACCTGCTATTCAGGAGATTTGTTCTCACCTATTGATACCAATGCACCACCTTCAATCTTCCCCAGACAGCAATTACCCTTATCAATCCCATCGGGTGTGAACAACAATGGTGCACCTATACAAACTAACAAGTTTTATGCAAATTTATTCCTAGGCGATCAAGACTTGATGGTTTATACTTATCCTTATGGATTGTACTGGAGCAAAGAAAGCTACTATGGCTTCGGGGTTCAGCACACAAACGTGTCCGATCGAGTATTTGGATCGCAAAATACAAACAATCGTGGAGTTTCATCTTATTACTTTAATCCCACCAACAATGGAGAAATAATTCTCTCAGCTACCGAATTTGCTCACAGTTCAATGCATATGGGACTCAGCGATATGACAGAAATGGCGGCTAAAGTCAAGCTCTCAACCACTGCCGGTCAAGATTTGAACTATCTCGAAATTCCTATCGTTCAAGGTATGGGATTCGTCACAGGGGTTTACAACGGTAACTTAGTTCCGGAATTGAATTCATTGTATGGCTTCAGAACTTTGGAATTGGAAGAGTCTGACGCTTTGCTATCAAATATATTGAAATACAGAGCAACTCTATTTAATGGAGTCAACTGGTTGATTTACATAACGTTGCCAACAGAAAATGACGATTTTGAACTCATTGCAGAAGACTCATATCACTTAAAAGCGTCAAAGTCTGTCGATGGATTGATCATCCAAGTTGCTATTGCCCCCGAGACTTCAAAGGATCAATTTTATGACGCAGCTGCAGGAATGTACGTAACAGATGCCTCTATTCAAGGGAGCGTTGTTTGCTCATCATCAGCATTATACCTGTTTGTATACGAAACATCCGGTTCTTCATCCAGTGGCAATCCAATCGTATTCACTTTGCCACATCACCTCCAAACATTGACGACAACGTCCGGGGCAACAGGAATAACTGTTTCTTCCCAAACTAAAGGAGAAATGACTGCATTCTTGACCAAGAAATTATCATTTTCAGACACAATTGATAAAAATATCAAGTTTTTGCCATACATTGCTGGAAAAACTGGCCAATTATCATATTCTAGCGACCAATTGACACTTCTTGCCACTTCAGCAAATGACGAGCTTGCGGTAGACATTGCAAGCACTGTTGCGAACATGAATTCCAACTATTTTTCGGGTAAAGTTCTTGACAAATATGCACAAATTTTATTAGTGGTTAGTGAAATTATTAATGATGACGCGGTAACAAATGCAACATTGGCCGAGTTGAAGGATGCATTTGAAACATTTTTAAGCAACCAACAATATTTTCCATTGATGTATGATACAAAGTTCGGTGGAGTCACCTCCACTGCCGCTCAAAATGGCGATGACGGTGCAGATTTTGGAAGCGCTTTTTATAATGACCATCACTTCCACTATGGATACTTTGTTCACGCTGCTGCTGTTGTAGGTCATATTGACAAAAAACTTGGTGGTACATGGGCTGAAGATAATAAAGATTGGGTCAACTCTTTGGTAAGGGATGTTGCCAACCCATCAAGAAGTGATCTGTATTTCCCCGTTTCAAGATCATTTTCGTGGTATGATGGACATAGTTGGGCGGCAGGATTGTATGAAAGCAATGACGGTAGGAATCAAGAGTCAAGTTCGGAAGATATTCACTTTGCTTATGGAATGAAGTTGTGGGGAAATGTGATTGAGGATTATGCAATGGAGGCAAGAGGTGGTTTGATGTTGTCCATAATGAGTCGTGCTTTCAACTTGTACTTCTACTACAAGTCAGATAACACCGTTCAGCCACAAGAGATACTTCCAAATAAGGTCAGCGGTATATTCTTTGAAAATAAAGTCGAGTATACAACGTACTTTGGCACTCCAGACCAACATCCAGAATACGTCCATGGTATTCACATGTTGCCAATAACCGCAGCCAGTTCATCAGTAAGGATACCATCGTACGTGCAAGAAGAATGGCGGGATCAGATTTCAACGTTCATTGATAACGTAAACAGTGGATGGACGGGAATCTTGAGGTTGAATCAAGCAATAATTGACCCTCGATCGTCGTTTGAGTTTTTTAGCTCAAAAGACTGGTCGGACAGGTATTTGGACAATGGACAAAGTCGTACATGGAGTTTAGCTTTTTCAGGTGGTGTTTTATAGTTTGGTTGTATAGTACTTTCGTTATATATTTTAGTGGTAATTCAATTCGTTTTCAAAAACCAACTTTTACTTTAGAGAAAAAAAAACAAAACTTGTGAGAGACGTTCACTATTTTGGACACTCGTAAATTCAAAAAGAGTTAGTGTTGATCAATTCACACGATGTTTTCCTTTGCAAAAAAGCTAGTCGACCGCTTGGAGGGCCATACTACGCAAGAATCTTCACGTCATGACTCGTATTTCAAAAATGCCACTCAGATAAACAACAAAGGGTTTGCACTTCGAGTATTGCATGTTGAACCTCACTCAACAGCACATTCCAAAGGGTTTGAATCATGGTTTGATTATATCATCAGAATCAATTCGCACGAATTGCCAATGCAATATCCCATGGCCAACTTCCCATACTCTGTCAATGAGGATGGCAGTATAAACTATGGTTCGAACACATCATCTGAACAAGCAGCTGCAGTGAACTTTAATTTGTTAGCGCAAGAGTTGCTGACTATAGCAAAAACAAAACAAGAACTCACGCTCGATGTATGGAATGCCAAAGGTGGTGTGGTGAGGCAAATTAACGTTCCGTTGGAGGAATTTTCCCAAGTGGAGAAAAGCGCTCAAGATGATGGTGATGACGACGCTTCCACTATCAACTTGTTTGTCGAAAAGTTCAAAAAGATTGGCTTGACGGTGGAATCGCAACATTTGAACACCGCCACGTATGTTTGGAGGATTTTAACTACTCACCAAGGGTCACCAGCTTTTAGGTCTCAATTGGTCCCCCAATCTGATTTCATTATCGGATGCGATTCTGCATACTCCACCGATGGCTCTGGTAAAGGGCTACTTGCAAAGGGTGGCGAATCACTTTTGTCCAATACCGTATTGAACTATTACAATTACTACCACAATCAAACCCATGAAGAATACATTCCAATAACACTTTATGTGTACAACCATGACTATGACATATTGCGCCCTGTTACGGTGAACTTATCTCGCAATTGGGGAACTGGGCAAAGCCAAGGAATTCTTGGATGCGATGTAGGCTATGGTTTACTTCACCGTATCCCAGAGGTTATTGGTAAGTTTGAAAACAACTCGGTAATTGACGATGTGTTGTTTGAAAGCAATCAAGACACGGAGTATCAAGGTGATGCAGGAGCCTCGGCGGTCACACCTCAACCTTTCGACTCCAATGCCAACATCATCAACACAGCTCCGCCACCAATGGGCTCTGTCATGTCTTCATCGCACCCTCCAAAATCATCAGGCCGAAAAAAGAAACATGTGTCTGCACTCAACTCTGGTGAATCATTGAGCGATTACATGAATGAGGAACTAGAGAAATCAAAAAAGTTGGATGATAGCTCAAAGCCAAAAACTTCCACAGACAACGTACCCCCTCCACCAACGAGTAAGTAGATGAAACCCATTAAGTCGCATATAAAAAAACTCTGTTGACGTAGTTGAATTTGCCCATACATTGTAGGCTTCCTAATATATGCAACCGTGGATAAGTTCCATCAACAACGCGGAAAAAAAAAAGGGGACAGCTTTGTTCAACCCCACTAATTAAACCCCGGATTTTACCAATAAGAACATCACCAATGGTTACAATTATTGTACTAGGGGCAGGCGTCGTTGGTCTCACAACTGCCATTGAACTTAAGAAATGGGACCCAAGTTTGGATATTACTATCGCAGCACACCACTTTCCTGGAGATCTTGACCCCTTTTACACTTCACCATGGGCAGGTGCCAACTGGCAATCGTTTGCCACTGGTCAAGATGTTGAACTACAAAAAATTGATAAACCAGGCTACGATAAGTTTATGCGGTTAGCTAATAATGATCCAAGAGCAGGTGTTTGGATTGTTGACGACACATCGTACTACACAAATTATGAAGTAGCTGCAGCCAAGGGTAACTTTCTGAGTTTCATTCCCTGGTACAAGAACTTCGTTAAAGGATTCAAAATACTCGAGGAGGATGACATTCCATTTGACGATATTTCTTTTGGCACCACGTTCAAAGGTGTCGTCATATCTGTTCCAATATACCTTTCTTACTTGGTTCAACAAAATAAAGAATTAGGAAACAAATTCAAAAAAGTCCCCTATATCAAAAACATCAATGAGGCAAGAACTGTCACAGATCATCCCGATTATGTCATTAATGCAACTGGGTTGGGGGCTACTAAAATTAATGGAGTAGTTGACAAGAAAGAGAACTTTCCTGTCAAGGGTCAAACGCTTTTAGTAAAAAACAATGCCAAATCAACTATCTCCGTCCAAGGATTCCCCGGGTTACCTAACGAGATGCTTTATGTTATGCCGAGACGGGATGGTGGCTCAATTATTGGCGGATGTTTTAGACCAGAAGACGAATCCACTGAGGAAGACAAGGATTTGACAGCGAGATTGATAAGGAGAGCAACCAAATATGTACCCGAATTGGTGGATCCCAAATTTAAGAATAATCCAGCGACGATTGTGATTGAAAGAGTTAATATAGGTTTCAGACCATTCAGAGAAGATGGACCAAGGATTGAAGTAGACCCTAAATATAAGTGGTTGATTCACGACTATGGAGCAGGGGCTGGTGGATACCAGGGAAGTGTTGGCATGGGGCGCAAGGTAGTGGAAGTTTTGAAAAAGGAGTTAGGAAATGTGAAATCAAAGATCTAAAACTTTAAGGATATACAATGCGCTATGCGTGACAAATGATTAAAAATTATGAATTAACATTCTCTATATATGTAGCAAGGTAAGTAAAAAGATAACTGCATTTCTCGAGTCCTTTGGGGCGATTCCTCTCTACCTGTCTAATCAAACGCAATGCTAACACTGGGACCGAAGTCATTCTATCAATTAACAGTCTCTACTCCTCGCTTCCAGCAATCTTAATGGCATATGATACCAATCAATCTATTGAATAACGATTTGCCTCCTTGTTTGGCATATTTCTTTACATGTTCTTTATCCGTGTGCTCAGAAACGAATCCTGCAGCTTTGTTTTGTTTGGCCAGAAGAGGAGTTGGTTTGTCTGAGTAAGTGTGAGTCTTGACATTGAGATCTGTGTACCCATGTTGTGACGGAAAGAATCCTTTGTTCTTTGGCTGTTCTGGAATGGACATGCTGTGTAGATTGAGGATGTTTATTAGTTTGTGCAGAACAGTGGTAATAATACTTCTGAACTGGTTTAATTTTATGATTGCTCTAGTGTCGATATCGTTATCTTTTGCAATTTTGCGAGATAAAATGAGAACGGCTGATTAACCAAAAGTTGCATCGAGCTACAAGACAATGAAAAAAATGAAGCGAGGGAAGTGACAGATATCACTGCGCTCTTTCAATATTAGTACACATAAAGAGACTAAACCAACCACCTTCGAAGTGTCACATACATGTGAATTACACTCTAATTGTGGGTTTTGGACTATACAGTCCAGCCGAAAAATGGTAGCACCGCGTATCAATCCAATATTCGAAGCGAAAATTTTTCTCCTAAGGTTGTTTGCAAGACATCTATTATTTTCAGTTGATCAGTGATGAGAGCAACGCAGGTACTTAATTTTCAAGCTTCAGTTCAGGCCACTTTAAGAAGACCATGGAAAACGTTTAGAGATGGAACTTTATACTATGGAATGTTGAAATCTGGGTCAAAAAGACATCCATTAACAACGAAACAAGGTAATAAGCATTACTACAAAGGTACCCGCTCAACCGGTATAGGTCATTTGGACAGCCGTGGGAGGTACCACATAGATTGGAACAAGGTCAGGACATACGTAGTTCCAAGTGGTCTAAATACTACAAATTTGAAGGCATTAGTTTCACCCAATTCACCTCAATTTATTCAAAAAGTAGAGGGGTATAAAGATAGCTTCAAAAGTCCCGAACTAGCTTTACACAATGCCATCAACTTTATCGAAAATGGGGCAAATTATTCTGAAATTGATTTAGAAAAAGAAGGATACCTAGAAAAGATTGTGCATCCCAAGCTAAAATCAGCCAAAGAAGAAAACCTTGATGGTGAAGAGCAAAACTAAAACGAGACAGCTTTCTGCTTTGTATATAGTCAATTAGAAACCAAAACGATGATCATGAAGATTATACCAAAATGTAGATTAATTTTGTGGTGGAAAAGAAAATCAAAAAGCCAATTGCAAAAGGACGCGTTGACCTTTCTCTTCAACAACACTACTTTTAATATGACTGACGACAACGCTGTGAACACGACCAATCCATCGGCAGAAGTTGAGCCTCAGCCTCCTCAAGACACTGCTGTGCCTCATGATGACTCCACGAATGGAGAACAAGACTCTCTGCAAATGTCACTCCCCATGTCCAAGATCAAAAAGATTTTCAAAATGGACCCAGATTTTTCAGGAGCAAGTCAAGGTGCGATTTACGCCACGGGATTGGCTACAGAGCTATTTGTTCAATACTTTGTTGAACAGGCCAGTCTAATGGCAAAAGTGGACAAGCGCAAAAAGATACAATATAAAGACTTTGCTAATGCCGTCGGTGGTCATGATGCTTTGAATTTTTTGAGTGATACGATACCCAAAACTCATGCAATAGGTGACCTAATACAAAGAAAAAAGGTTAATACGCTAGAGTCTATTCAGCCAAACCGAAATCCAGAAGAAAGTAGGCCAGCTTCAAAAGCGCCCGCCAATGTTGTATCAAAACCTGATCCAATACTCCCCAAAGGCCAACAAATTCTCAATTTCGGCTCTGCTTCTAAAGAGGAAACCCCCGTCAGGAAAGCAGGAATAAACGATTTAGTATCTTCTCAAAGCGAGAGTAATTCCGGTGATGTACAAGATGTTGAAATGAAGGATTAAAACTATGTACATGGTATAGATTTTGTTTTCAACACTTCCAATATACATTGCGTATCTCGTGAAAAATTCAAATTCTGTGGTATTTGAAGTCCGTAACATAATTTAAGTATTTCAAACCTAGTCAAGTCAGGTATTGTCTTTTCGTAATTTTGAGCACCCACGATTAGAAACTCCACTAAAGACTCTTTTAACAAAGGGAATGATTCAAGCGTGACTAGTGCTTTCTCTGCAACAACAATGCCGGTTTTTTGCTTCACCTTCAGCGACTTCTTTATTAATTCCGAATGTTTCGAAATAAAGCTCCACGTTTCTTGAAATTTGCTGCTAAAAAAGTACTCCTTCTGGTTTTTGTCCTGATTCAAAATCTCGGTAACAAATTTTAGCGACTCAATAGTGATGTTGATCTGTTCCCGAGAAAGTGTAGTTCGCAAGTCAACTACAGTTGACAATGAATTGGACGCCGTAATTAATGTAACTAAGACGGACCAGTTACTTGCCATCGTTGGCAAGACCAACTTGTAATCAGTACAAAGTAATGGAAAGATAAGCCGAAGTGTTTTAATGATTTGTGCTTTCAAAGTATAAGACGGTTGAGAAATCAATGTAAAGCCGTAATTGAATATACGTTTCAAAACGTCATAGATTACTTTCGGTATCGGCGAAATCCAAGGTTCTTCGTTCGCCTCTATGTTTTCTTCATCTTTTTGCTCGCCCTCTTCTTCGTCGTCGGAATCACCACCTAATTCATCCATTTCACCAAATGGCTTATCGTCTGTTCTCTTGAAGTATTCCTTTCCAGCATCGAATTCAGCAAGTGGATCAATGTGACTTTTATCTTGCAAAAAATGCATCAATTGTTCTTTGCACATCATCCCCCACGGCTTGAATGGGGACTCGTTGATTTTATGGTTCTCAATTGCCCTGTCATTTTTTATAAATGCTTGTTTGACTTGTTCCACGAGCACTTCAAACACTACGAAAAATCCTTCCACCAACTGATTATACCCGTGATATGAGTCTAATATCACAAAGATATCAGAAAATATATCAAATAGCTGGTTGCTTTCCAATAATTGCATTCCCGCAATCTTGATTAAGATTATCAATATTCCAGGAAGCAGTGGAGTCAAATTACTAGCCACAGTCATTTGCATACTTATGGCGTCAACCAAATAATCCAGATTGTCCAAGATCAATTTTGTCAACGAGCCGTCATAATAACAATCCACAATAGCTTTGAGGGTATGTTGGGCCTGAGATTGAATTTGTGGTTTGTTTGTCATCGTCAAGAACTGAAACAAGCATAGCAAATAGTCCATGAGCACATCAGATCTAAATGAGGAGGGAGATATTGAACCAACAACACATCTAACCGCTTCAATAGCTGAAGCATACGCTAGCTCATCATCAAAGTTCGCGAGATCCCCACTTTTATCAGCAAAAACATCCAATATCTCTTCCGCTTTCAATAGCAAGAGATACGGTGCTTCAGTTTCACCTGAAGTGTCATTTATAATCACGTCCGAGCTTTCAACATTCACAAACTCAGAGAGATCAAAATCGTACAGCTTTTGCAAGCTTTCTCTAGCAAAATTCGATGCAAGCCACAAAGCAACCCCCTTTTCCAAAGCACTTGAGTTCATCGAGTCTTCCAATAAACCTTCTAAATCCAGCAACTCAAGACCATTTCCACCTCCGTACTTCAACTTGGATAAGAATGAGACAAACGACACTAAATTGGACTCCAATACCTTTGAGCCTAGACCAATGGTCAAGCCACCTTCGGAAGTAAATGAGTTATGATTCCATTCCGAAGATAAGAGCTGAAGTTGGTGCACATACAGAAGCCTACTGGCAGGCTTTGATTTCAGTACTGTTTTGATATTTTTGGCATTGATATGACCAGGAAGCTCTATATTGTCTAGTTGGTTCAGCGTATTGACATCAACCAATAACGAAGGAGCCAGGGACGAGGAGTTTGGACGCTTTGAATTTTCCAATTTTACATAATCCACTGTCATCTCCAGCAACAACAGCAAACACCGTTTCTTTAGCAGTTTCAACTCAGTAGAATCACTTTCTTGCTTCCATGATAATCGGCCAAGCATTGCAAAATGAAGCTTGATGGCATCCAAGTTTAGTGTCACTTTGTCTTCATCTGTTGAAAAAAAAACCACTGATAATTTGTTATCAATCAAACTCGATAGCTTCCCTCTCACTACTTCGTAGTAGGCATTACATTTGTCATCATCAGTTTCAATAACCTCCATAATCCTAGAGCAAATTTGCACAATTTTTGTATTTGAGTCCTCTTTTTCCCAAGACGATGCAAAAACCAGTATTGCACAAATATCTAAAACTAGAGGGATAAACTCGTTATATAAGGATATAAAGCAGCTGCCCATGACTGATGTAATGAAATTTAAAACTTCTTCACTAAGCTCAGCTCTTGTTCGTAAACGATCCTTGTTTCTTGAACTTAGTAGAAGTGACTTGAAAAGAATGACCAAGGTAATCTTCAATTGTTTCGAGGTTGCTATAAGCCACAGCATAGTCCTATGCCCATGTTCTTGAATTGAAATATCGCTCCTTTCGGAACCATCAAGTGTCTTCTCATCCTCATCCCATACCGTGGGAATCTCCGAAAGGTTTGCCACACCGTCCAAATTCAAGTTTGCATGTAGATCTCTGTCATTGAAAGAGCTACATATGATACTGGACAATAATCGCAATATTTGGATAAACAATCGATAATTGATGTTTGAGTTTAAGGAGACGAAATTGGTCAATCCCGAAACTATACCAGGAAGAATGGTTGACTTTTTTTCCGAATCTAGCTTCAGAACCGAATTTTGTATTAACTGGCAACAATCAACGAGGACACCAACAGCCTCTTGATCACTTGCTCGTGTAGAATTGAGTATTTCGAGTGCCAAAATAATGCTTTTGCTTAAAAAGTGAAGTCTTCTTTCGGCTTCCAGAAAATAGGAATTGTTAAGCGAATGCACCACCTCATTAAGCGTATAAACCGACGAAGCCTTAAATCTTAATGACTTGGCATTGATAGAGCTTGAACTGATATTCGAGTCCCCTCCAATTAGAAAAAGAACCAACGGAAACAACTGGTCGAAAAGGGAGTGATTGACATTGAACTTCCAACAATGTTCCACCAAGTAACCAATTATAGACAAGATATGCTGTACAATTGCATCACTCAAGTCCAGTTTTTTTAATAAGTTTGATATAGGGAAAAAGATGTAGTCAGCAATGTTCGGTAAAAGTATTAGTTCCGCTCGTGTTCGACCGTCTGGACAAGCAGATTTCAACTCATCTTCAATTGCCGTTAAAAGGGAGACTACTTTTGATTCATTGATAGTAGACATGAGTGCTTCTTGAGTAAGCTGAACGCAAAACGGTTTTACCTTTTGAAAAACTTGCTGAGAAAATGCTCTTTGATCTTGACCATTGGTAGTGTTTTGAAGTGACATACTCTGCCGTTAGGTGAATGATGATCTTTGGATAGTCACTAGAATGCGAGTTCAATTCGGTAGATATGGAGTGTGCATATAAACACCCACCTCTTACACAAAATGCAAACACCACTTTTCTTCATTAAAAACCAGTGAAAATTTTTCCTTCTTTTCTTTCAATCCTCTTTCCATCAAAGCATTCATTGCGCAAAACTCACACTCAACCACATTTAAATGTATGTTTGTCACTATCAAACCAGTTGCCACTTAGAGCTTATTCAAATCAAGCTTCAAATTTGAGTTTTCATGGATTGTGCAAGAAATTATTTGGTCTTTGATTGTTTGATGCATAGTTTGGAGTGTTGCATTCCCAGTGATGATGCCACATAAAACTTTTGATCGCACAATACGCCAAAGTTAGTTTTAGCTTCTTCGGTGTTGATTTACCACCTTGTTTCAACACGCAAGGTATCATCAAAGAGACCTTATAATACCCCTGCATTTTCGACATGGCTCATGACTCCAACTATTTTCTAGTTTGGACACTCATGTGGCTTTTTTTATGAAAACTCCAACCACCCCATACTAACCTTTGTGAATAGAATGACCAGGACATCAGTATTGGCAGACGCCTTGAACGCTATCAACAACGCCGAAAAGACAGGTAAACGTCAAGTATTGATTAGACCTTCGTCCAAAGTTATCATCAGATTTTTGACTGTAATGCAAAAGCACGGTATGTACAGACTTCAAACAGATCGTCATTTCAATTTTTTTTTTACCACACCGAATTGATAACTGGATGGAATGATCGGTGCTCAGTCCCTTTCTGTCTTTTAAGCTTTCGGGATAATAAAGTCAGGAAATGCTTTCTTACACGATGATAACTTTTCCTGTAGTTTTCACTCGTTTACTTTTCCTCGACAACTTTCCTCAAGTGATGATTTAGAGAAAAACTTTTGAAGGATTTAGTACTAACTTTATACAATAGGGTATATTGGTGAATTTGAATACATTGACGACCATAGATCAGGAAAGATTGTTGTGCAATTGAACGGTAGATTGAACAAATGTGGTGTTATCTCACCAAGATTCAATGTTAAAATCAGTGATATTGAAAGATGGACGGATAACTTGTTGCCCGCTAGACAGTTTGGATATGTTATTTTGACTACTTCTGCTGGTATTATGGATCACGAAGAAGCCAGAAGAAAGCACGTCTCTGGTAAGATTTTAGGATTTGTGTATTAATGTTAGTGAATCTAATTGTAAAACTTTGGATATAACTTTTTGTAGACAATGTGGAATTCCAACTGCGAAAAATTTCATCAGAAAAGTATGCTTTGCGATTAACGCACACAGAGCAGAGTGTCAAAGAGTCGCTTGTGCTAATGGTTATACCCGAGTCTGTACAATTTGCCTTGTCTACATTATCATGGACCCTAAGAGCTGGATGTCTAGCTCACATAATACACGAGAATGTCTACGAGTTCACCGAAACGAGAGGTGAATCGATGCTCCCCACGGTTCAGAACCAACACGACTATGTCCATGCATTCAAGAAATACAAGCTAGGAAGGAATTTGGAAATGGGCGATTGTGTCGTTGCGATGAAACCGAGTGATCCGTCACATAGAATATGCAAACGCATTACTGGTATGCCAGGAGACATTGTATTGGTTGATCCATCATCTTCCTCATTCTTGACAAATACCCCTACAGAAGCGACACAACATGATGGGTTTAACAAGTTCATAAAGGTACCCGAAGGACACGTATGGTGCACTGGTGATAATCTATGCCATTCGTTAGACTCAAGATCATACGGAGTGCTTCCAAAGGCACTCATCACAGGAAAAATCGTGGCTGCCAATTCAATGAATGACGGGGTACGCGGGTTCTTCAATTTTAGATGGATAAAGAACACGTTTGTCGATGAAAGTTTGAGTAAAGAGTAGCTTTAGCATGAGTCGTGAATACACTCTATAAAAAAATCTGATCTATTGTTTACCCAATGCACGATTTTGAGCCAAATATCTCAAGACGCTTGATCCAAAATAGATAGCACTAAGGCCCAAAATGAAACTGTAAAACAATGTTGTGAATATTGATTGGCCCAAGTAGTATTTGAAAAAGTTAAATTCAAATCCAATCAAACTGATCAAGAAAGCAATGTTTTGTAACAATTGACCACCTGTAGTTGATTTGAGTGTTTTGAAAAGGTCATTCAATCCAATGAAACTAACCCATGATATGAGAAGCGATAAAAATGTAGCAGAAGCGATCACAATAAAAGCAATGGGTACAATTGGGTTAACGGTCTTTGCATCCTCTTTGAAAATGTGATGAATCTCTGGCTGGATGCCAAAGCCAATTTTTTTTTCATTCTTGGTAGGTTTAGTTATCTCCAAAGAAGGTTTAATGTCAACCAATCTTTTGATCAAGTTGGGTTTTCCAGTACCATCTCCAATAATGAGACTCAAGGTGAGTTGGTTCCTTGATAACAAAACATTAGGAATTGAGCTTGCTTTGATACTGTATTTAATGCTAGCTCCACTCACCAGTGGGACATAATGAGTAGCTAGACTTGATTTTTGAGTATCGCTCAAACTAAGCATAATTTGTTCAGGTGGGCCATCCAATTGGTCATTTTTGAGCTTTATATCAATGACATCTTTTCCAGATTCAATGGGCAATACCTTAATCTCTTGTGTATCGATTTCACCAAAATGCACGGTTTTGCCACCACTGGATACTGTTCCTGTCACGGCTCCATAACTCAATGCGCTGAAAACTAATGTCAAGAGTGGGATGGTGGTGGTGGAGAATTTCATTTTCAATGCAATGTGGGAGTAGGAGTGTGTTTCTGGGTATTAAGTTCGACGTGGATATGAATTTTTTTTCTTTTTCAAGTAAAAGGGACACGCACCAGCACAGCACTCTCTCTATACCTCTCAGGCGAATATCAAGCCTTCCAAGCTGTGACCTGCAACAGTCTCCTCCTGCTGTAAATATGAGAAAACTATTCTCACACCACCAATAAACTCTATAATGAGAAACAAGGGCACAAATACGATGCCTATGACAAGAGGTTAATACCAGAACTGTAACGATACGATACATCCATGAGTAAAGCCAAAGTTAACATACAAACCGCAATGAACAATGCAAAGAACACGGCCGTTACTATAGCCAATGTGATTGCAGAAACTGCAAGCGTCTCTTGAGGAGCGCTTAATTGTGAAGTGGTAATCAAGGTTGTTAATTGGTTTGTGGAATGTATAGATCGTGAGTTATTGTATTGGGCCAACAGGATGCCAATTGAGAATACGTATATCTCAAGTGTTATTGAATGAAAGGAGTCCGTGCCTGTATTCAATTGTTTCCTATGCCAGATTCAAACTTTCAAGAGTAAGGAGTTGGTTTGTAAATTTTTTTGCAACACATTTCGAAATTGTAATTAAAGATAGGAATGGAGAGACACATGACAAATTAATGAGGCTTGGAAACACTATCAATAAATGTCTATTGGAAGACCATCACCTCCACACAATTGTGAGGAAAAATACAGGACGAAGATATAACGTAAGAGATATTTCATTCTATCATCTTCACAAGTCTAGCTCAACAAAGGGCTGAAAAAAAATTCGACCTCAAAAATTCAACCTCACAAAATCCATCTCATCTACTGTCATTTTCACCACCATGCAGTTCTTCAGTTCCAAGTCGTTATTGTATATCCGAATCATTGCCCATTTCGTAACAGCTTACTACTTGGTCCAGAACCCAGAGGGACTCGCATCAGCAGGATTTATAATTCTTATGGGCCAAGCAATGCAAGTTCCAATCCTTCATTTGAGTTCAAATAGTCCAGTATTGGGTATGTTGGCAGTTCTCGTATCAACCCAAGCAATAAGTGACTTGGTTCCATTGCTTGCAGAAAATTGGAACCATTTTGAAACCTTGGTGCCAGTGAGATTGTTTTGTTACTTTTTAATCACTGCTTATATATACTTTGTACCAACAAGCAAAGTTAGCAACAGTGTAGTTGCTACATATTCAATGTTTGAAGTTTGGGCAAATTTTCTCATTTATAACAACTTGCGAGATGAAAAGTACTACAGAATGAAGAAGTTTGTAGAGGAAAATGCCGATGCTATAAAAAAAGCACAGGACGAAAGGGTGATTGTCATCGAGGATTAGTTTGTACATATAGTTAGACAGAATTGAAGTCACATATCAACCATTCTAATGACTCCTTCAAGTCGTCGAAATCGTAGTAATCATTCTGCAAAACATTGACACCATTCATATTATTTAGATATGCATCCATCGAATCAAATCTAGTGACTGTCAATTTTGCAATCAAGTCGACAAAAACTTCGTTACTTGTTACATTTATAGTCACGTTCAATACATTGTCAACCTTGTTTTGCACCGTCCAAGTGAAAAGTGAGTTTGGAATTTCAATTGATCTTTTAAACGGATTCGACAGTTTAGTTTCCAAATTGGTGTATTTTTCGAGCTTTATGGTGGGTTTCAAACCATAATGGTTGGACAAATTGACCAAGATTTGTTTGACCTCATGTAGATACTTGTTATGGCGCATGTTTCCCAAGAGTGGTCGCAATATCAATGGATGGGAATTGCTCTGCTTCCACTTTGTCAAGGATGTGGGAACTTTCTGCTTCAACTTTAAATTATATTTGTAAAAGCAACAAAGCATCAACTTCAAGTAGATTAGTATTAACTGGCACTTTTTATTGTTGATGGAGGACATAGAGCTTACATTCTGATAATAATTCTCTAACTCCTCTTCATTAGCTTCGTCATAAAGAACATTCTCAAATTCAACAATCTCATTTTCAGTTTCGATTGACACTTTCTCCGCTGTCACCGATACATTATAGCTAAACAATATCGAGGCTTCCCTGCTTATTTGGTAGAACAAATCCTCTTCAAAAAGAAAGAACCTGGCCATTTCTATTTCATTAATGATATCATGAGATGATTTGCTATAATTATAGTCAAAAGCGGACTGACCGGTTAGCATATAATCGGAATCAATCCTGCTCAAAACCCGTACACGCACATAACGATACGTTTTGGCAACGAGTTTGTTACCAATGGTTGATAGAGGGTGAAAAGATACTTCACCAGTTTGCACATTTTTGCGAAACAACGCCAACCCTTTATCTTGAAAATCAGACCCAGAATCCCCATACCCATACTTGACCCCAATTGCTCTTGCATTGTTATCGGGGTCCCTCAAACGAAACAATGCTTCATCATTAGACCATACCAAGCATATCATGTTCCAGTACTTATTCTCCTTTTTCACTTGCATGGTTAAATTTTCACTAGCTTCTTTGAACAAGTCCTTGATTTTGGACGTTGCTTCGGTCTTCCATCCATGCCCAATCTTGGTGGAGCGATTGGTGTCCTTTTGTAGCGTTTCTACCTCCTCTTTTGCTAACTTGTCCGAGTTGAGCGAGTATGGCTTGATTAATTTTTGCAAGTGTGGTGACATTGTGTTCTTGGCAATATTTGGCTTGACGGATGCAACAAGTAACGAAACGAAATCAAGCGAAAGAGAAGTTTCATTCAAAGCATTGTTGATACTCTTTGTAAGCTCCAACTTTTTGCTATTAAACTTCTCTTGCACAGATTCTTCTTGTGAAACTGGAAGAGCTCCAGAAACGGTCGAATTTAAGCCATCAAAACCATCAAGAGCTTCATCAACGGTTTTGGAAGATTCGAGCAGCTCAATTTCATCAACAAGAGACTTCTCTGTGATGTCAACAAATTGCTTTCGCTCTTGAAGAATTCGTGGTATTAGTTCTTGTAAGCTCAAATCATTTCTGAATTCAAAATGTTAGTACAACCTCTCTCGAAATGAACGTAATGTTGAGTACATACTCATCTTTGATAAATGGGTCAGGATGGCCGTTATCATTGAGGTCAAAGTCTAGATAGAGCGAATCATAGCTCATTTTACTCAAAGTGCACGAGTGCCTGATTGAGTGTTTAACTGATTTTTCAAATGGAATTTTGAGCGCGACAAGTTTTGAAATCTTCTAGGTTAAATTTAAAGAAGGAATTTATAATCCCACTACACTTCATCTATATCGCCCTATATCAATCCATGAAATCATCCAAATCACCTTCCTCTATGGCCTTCAACAATTCTACTTCGTCACTTGGTTCTACCTCCTTGTTGACTGGTTGTTTGTCATCATCATTGGGAAACCTCATGGATTTCACACTATCATTGTGCAATGACAAACAAAACTTGATTCTGTGGTCAAATTCTGTTTGGGGTAACCTTGTAGAATACACATCCAAGATTTCATTCGATTGCATGTAGCCTTGTTGGTGGTTAATCGTCGCTTCAATAACACCATCTCTTATTGCTTTGGACACTATATATTCAGTTGATTCCTCGGAATCCAAGTGTAATTTGATGCAAATATCCTTCAAAGAAATTTTTGAATACGACAAGGAGATGATTCTGATACCAGTTTTAATGACATTTTGACGTAACCTTGACACTAAAGTGAAATTGTCATCTCTTTTAAATGCATCTTCATATGTCTTTAACACTTGTCCAAACAACTTCAAGTCACCCAACCTTACAGCTTTGGTAACATTAAAGTATGGCTCGTAACTGCCTGTCTTGCTTTTGAATGTTTTCAATTCTGGAATTTCGCCCATAAGCAATTCAATGATTATATTCAACTTTGTCGCTGCTTGCATGAATCCATTGGTCAGTTTGGTTTGAGGTGATTTTCTAATCGCCGCAATAACACACTCATGAGCAGTAGTGTAATCCAACTGAACGGCATTGATTCTTGCCAAATAGTAGTAATATCTTGCAACTAAAGCATTAGCTGCATTTTCTGGAAACACAACCTTCTCCACAAGATTGGAAGCCTGCTGAATATCGTGGGACAACAAATAGTTTCTTAATAGTAAAGTGATGATTGAAGCTGTGGTTTCTATATCGTGCCTCAAACTAGCTGTTCTCAAACTATACAACAAGTCAGTACGCACTGGCAACAAATCATTAGTTAATTCTTTTCCCCTGCTAATGTAGAACCATACTTTTGCTTGAATAAAGTCCAAAGAACGTCTATTGTATTGATTCATTAATTTCACTAAATGGGTGCTCAATTCATTCAACTTCTGCAATTGATCCGTATCCAACAAATAAACTTGGATAAGCAAGTAGATGTACAATTCCACTTCCGGGATAAATGTCTGGACTTTATTGGCATCTGAATGGTCGATGGGTGATGCGTTGAAAAGCTTAAGTAAATCTTTCTTTGCGGGGTTGGAGTCAGGAAAAGTATTGTTGATTACCGTAGGCAATGCCTGTTCATGACTTGGCAACTTCTTTCTCAATGGAGCAAAGTCACGAAGAACTTTCGACACATATCGATTGTCAAATAAGGTGGCAGCTTTTTCCAATAAATTGAATGACTGTTCAATTGTTTGCACAATTTCCCTCGTTTCGGCGGTCGAGTCGTACTCCTCGCCTTTCATTTCAACATCTCTGGCTTCAGACATGGCGTAATGGGACAAAATGTTTGTTGATAAGTTGGTTACCCTTCAAGTTTGTCTGGTGGCAAAGCGACAATTTTCCAATTCTTCAAAAAGAGTTTTTCTTTTTCTGTTTTTGGTTACGACACGCCAGGCCATATTTTGAAAGATATGGAGAACATACTATGAGTAAGGAGCCTTGGTTACGCCTCATAATGCAAATACGGGGAGGCTCTTTTGCCATAGAGGATTTTACATGATTTAATCAATATGAAAGTGTTACTGCCCGGAACTGTAGTACCCGATTTCTTCATTTTGTCGGCATTGTGACGCCCAACTCTCCTATATAACCAACTCCGTCAATCTTTCTCAGAAAAAGAACTGGCTCCACACTTTTTCTTCTTCTCAAAATTAACTACTTTCACAAGTTTAACTAAGAAAACATGTCTGACTTGAAATTGGCCATCCCTCCCATTCCTAAACAACCACAATTGGTTCCTGTGTTGACATTTAATCTCAGATTAGCTTCGGATCCTGTGCCCATATTCACCAACTCCCAGATTGACAAGACTTTGAATTTGGCAACAATTACAAATGGTGAGATTACAGCAGTTGAAAACGATTTTGGGTTCAAGTTGGAAATTAACCAAATTTACGGGACTGATGATTTGAACATCAAAAACTCAGTCAGTACATCGTACTTGGATTGCAAATTGTATGGAAAGACACCGAATGGATCTGGTGTGTTTATCTACTATGGCGGTAGGGTTCAACTAGACGACGCCTCGGTTGGAGTGCTCTCTGGTAAAACAAAGGAAGCATCGGTCGATGATAGTTATGTTACCTGTAACCCGGTTTTCACCTTTGACGATTCAGTCGAAGAAGAATACAAGTGGGTTTTGAAAGAAAATTTGATTGGTAAAGGAAGATTCGGTAGAGACGATGATGGGAACCTCTATGTTCAATACTACATCTACGTTCTCCGTTAGACCATATGTACCAGCGGTATACAAATCACGGTGAAATTCAAATATAAGATTAAAAAAAAATTATCAAGAAACCTGTAAAAGCCCAGAATCTTTGTAATATTTCACCAATTCTCAATCCAAATACATCTAACAACAAGAATTGGATTGATTAGATGTCAATGATTCACCTCTCAAATTAACGTTTGTCTTACCCTTATTACCCGCAGCAGTACCTACATTGTTGTTGACCATATGTGCCTTAATCTGTCTTGCCATCGTGTAAAAAGCTTGCTCAACATTAGTTGAGCTCAATGCTGAAGTTTCCAAGAATGGAATGTCCAATGCATCAGCAAACTCTTTAGCGGCAGTATACTCAACAATCTTTTTGTCAGATAAATCAGCTTTATTACCAACCAATAACTTCATTACACCACCTGTTGCATAACGATCAATCTCTTGTAACCATTGTTTAACATTGTTGAAACTTTCTTGATCGGTAACATCGTATACAATAATTATACCATGGGCACCGCGATAGTAGGAAGATGTAATGGTTCTGAAACGTTCTTGACCTGCTGTATCCCATATTTGCAACTTAATGGTCTTACCATCTAGCTCAATCGTTCTAATTTTGAAATCAACACCAATCGTTGAAATGTAATCAGGGGTGTACGTGTCATCGGCAAATCTCAACAACAAACAAGATTTACCTACACCGGAATCTCCAATCAACAATAACTTAAACAAATAATCGTACTCGTTGTTCATGATTTGCGAATGTGCTTGTTTTCTATGTAAAAGTGTTTATATTCTTTGATGGAAATGGGCAAAAATGAGTTGGGAATGATTCAACCGGAGGGGCTATCGAGAAGAAATAATTCTTTGATAGCTTTCGTTTATTGACTGTGATGAAGAGTTTACTTCTTGTGACAGCTTGTCTGTATGTAATGCTTGTGATTAGTAACCTTGCACTAAAAGATAATACTCAGTTTGCGTTGCTGTTCCAAACTTTGAAATAAGTGGTGCTCTCTCTGTTTTGTTTGGTAAATCCTTTTTTTCTGTTGTCTCTTTTTTTACTTCTCGTTCTCTTTTTTTTTTTGTCTGTCTTTTCTCTCTCTCTCTGTATATTTTGCCTGAAATGCGGTGACTTTTAGACTTTACACAATAATAAAGAGACAGGCTTCCATTCGGTGGTGGGTGACAGTTTGTGTACTTAGGTTTCCAGTCTTGATAGATCTGAAAAATTCCGAAAGAAGTAGATCATCTGTATGCAAATACGTGTGTATACTAAGTATCTATGAGCATACACTCCTACAAAGACAGAACTAAATTATCCTCTATTCAATCTTATCAGTTGCTTTACTTGCTTTTCTAGTCGAGCTTTTTCCTTTAGCTTTCTTTATGGCTATTCTAACCATTTTGTAAAACCAGAAAATGTTCAATACATTCAACGCAAAATTCATGGTCAAAAGTGCTGCTGGAGTAAATATACTAACCTGGTCCAAAGATGCCATCATATCTTTTGCCAATTGACTAACGGCATAAAGCCCCCACACAATTCTGATCAAAAAAAACACGAGAATCAACAATAGTCCGTTGATTACCACAAATTTATCGCTAAATGTACCCTTTGGCATACGCGAGGCAAACCAGTTCATATTCACAAATGGAGTACTCAACTCAAACGAAAGAAAAGCCGCTGCCCATGGTTGACAATAAGGAACAAATCCACAGCAAAATGCATACATTGCAGCCACTGCATGAAGCAGAAAACCGATACCAAATAACTCGAAATTCCTCATACATACAAACAAATCCCAAACGAAATAACCAGCAGTGACAGCGCCCACCATGGAACCAAATGGAGTAGACCCCAACAACGAATTCACAGGGTCATTTAACCTATTCTGCCAATGTGGGTTGTTCAAGTGGTAGATCATAAGCACAGTAGAAACCACACATTGAACCATTGAAGTCACATGAACATCAAAATCAATTCTAGTGTTTCTGGGTAGACTTGTGTATCGAGAACCCAAATAGAATGTGCACAACGGAGACGACAAAGATTGAACCGCGTAGTAGAATAAAGCCGATAATACCAATTCGTGCCAGTGAGCTTGGAATATGGTTTGTGGGTTTGATGGAAATGGTCGAAGTTTTTCGAATGGATCTAGGATTGCAGTTGGTAGGTAAACAGACATAATGATCAGGTATAGGTGATTTCAAGTTGTTTCGGTAGTATTCCCTGACTATGGCGCGATTGAATGATTCAAAGTCTCTGTCACCTTGTAGTTGATGTGTAAAGGAGAGGGTCCTGTGAATTGTAAAATTAATTCCGTCGTCCTACAATTTATTTTTCTCTCGGTTGTGCTGCGGAGTTATGAAACAAAAGATTGGGACAAGTTTATTTTTCAGCGGAAAGAGATAGAAAAAAGTACGAAAGATTTAACCGACATTTTACCGTGCGAGGTTTTTTTTTTTTTTTGTTGGGCAAGCTAAAAGACAGGATCAGGTCGTACGAATATTGATGATACCATTTCGGAATCTCCATCTGTTAGAGCAACGGCGCCTTTCATGTCTTTGTCGTTCGCTAAAACATCCCGTGATCGCAGGCAGACTATCCACTGATCGGCTTCATATACATATACAATCTAGTACAAATGAACTCTTTTAAACTGTTATCTAACCCTCTCTGGAAACTTCAATTAGTCACTTTTCTTATTAACGGAACCCGACCCCTTCGAGGCTTTCTTTCTGGCAATTCTAACCATCTTGTAAAACCAAAATACATTCAAAACATCCAATCCGAAATTCAAAACCAAAAGAGTTGCCGGTATAAGCTTGTTAATTTGATCCAATGAGTAAGTCATATCAATAGCCAACTGAGCAATGGCATAAAAGCCCCAAATGATTCGAATAAAGAAAAACACAACCATCAACAAGAGACCATTAATGATGACAAACTTGTCGCTAAATGTACCCTGTGGCATACGTGAAGCAAACCAATTCAAATTGACAAACGGAGTACTCAATTCAAATGCAAGGAAACTTGCTGTCCATGGTTGACAATAAGGAATCAATGTACAAACCATTCCAAATAACGCAGCACCTCCATGAAGCAAAAACCCCATGCCAAAAATATCAAAATTGTAAACACAAACCCAGATATCCCATACGAAATATCCAGCAGACACAGCACCAACCATGGATCCAAATGGTGTTGACCCCAATAACGAATTCACGGGGTCATTTGACCGATTTTGCCAATGGGGATTATTGAAATGATAAAAAGTAAGCACAATGGACACAATACATTGAATCATTGACACTATGTGAATATCGAAATCAACTCGAGTTCTATCCTGCAAGCTTGTATATGTTTTTCCCAAGATGCGAGTAGCCAAGGGTTTCACCATTGCTTGGATTGCAAAGTAGAATATGGCGGAACCGACAATCTCATGCCAGTGGGCTGCAAATAAGTTGGTGGGGTGGTTGGGGAATGGTCTGTAACTTTCAAACGGGTCCTGGATAACTATGGGTAAGAACTCCAACATTGTTTTGGGTTTCGTAGAGGGTGCGAGAGATGTAGATCTTTGAAGCAGACCAAATTCTGCGGAAAAGAGAAATAATCGTTAAATTTTGTTTCTGACAAAATGGTTGGGTTTTTGTGTTGTAACAATCCAAACTTTTGTCACTGGCGACATCTTTCCATAACAACGATGACCTGATTTCCGGGTTTATCACTAGCTAAATGACGCTTTTGAAGCAATTGTGTCGGTGGATGGTGAATCACGTCGGTTGTGAAGCCATCTCAAGGATTAAGCCACCCAAGCCTCAAACATTTTACAAAAGGTATATTACACAAAACAGCGAGTTCCAATTGTTTCACACTACTTAAAAAATAAAAAATTGTTATCATCATTGCATAAGTCAGGTGAGTGTAAACTGGTATATTTGCAAGTCCTTGAAGTCTCTTGATGGGTGATCTCACTTTATAATTGCCTTTTTATCTGCATTGCCAATTGGGTGCTGAGGGTGCTGACCCAACATTAAAACTTAAGAGGAACACAAGACGCGTTGGAAAAAAAAGAAATAATGAAAATGAACTCAGTGGTGACGCTGGTCATACGACGACATACAACTGTATTGTTTTCGCAGCCAAAATTTTTACTACGTAGTGGCTGCCAATGCACTGCTTATGAAGATCATTCTCTTCAACTTTGCAGAGCATATAGTCAAGTGAAAACTGATTCGGATCAAGATCTGCAAACTCACACACTAATAATAGTTTGCTGTTTCGTGTTAGTTCAGCAAAGGTACATTGACGTTACGTGATCACGTTATAGCTCACTTTGATGGGGATCGGACGGTAAAGAATTCTACAACAACGACTAAATCAATCAACTTTAAAATTGTAATAAATGTAAACTTAAA
>OGTC01000212.1_pt1 | contig 30439 bp, 13 predicted proteins | sample 1574531 | NCBI WGS metagenome assembly OGTC01 (sample SAMN03295859, study PRJEB24534) | human gut metagenome | isolation source: fecal sample 2 from infant 9 | host: Homo sapiens | place: USA: Pittsburgh, PA | collected 2014-07 | reverse complement strand
GGGGGGGGGGGGGAATTTGCGGAATGTTGTTGCATCAACAGTCTCAAACTTGTACACAATCAACGTTTTTTCTTTCGCAAACTGCGTTAAGCATCGGCCGCAACCCAAACCCACACAAAACAATCTACAACGACAAACACGTATTTACATATAAGCTTGCTTCTCTAAATATAATCTATTAACCAAAAAGTGGAAGGCCCTACAATTTTGCATTCTGTTCAGCTCCAGCAAGTCTGACTAACCCTTCTTGAACAATACTTGCCACATGAACACCATTGTGATTATACAATTCACCTTCATACAATACTCTATCATGAGAAAACCGAATAGTCTTGAATGCATAAGTCATCCATTTAGTCACATCGAAATCATTATCATGAATGTACAAAACATGATCAAGACTAACTCCAAAAAATCTCTTCATGTTGTCCTTGATGGGAACACCGCGTAATCTCAATACTCTTTCCAAGACATTCAAAATCAATGCATCGGATATATTAGCCAATCCAACAAATTGAAACTGCTCATCAACATTTTTCAAAGGTTGATTGTACCCCTGTTCATTATCAATGCCCCATCTTACCAAGAATGCGAATCTACGTTCAGCAATTGGGGTATCAAGTTCATATGATGATTTGTCTAAATCGATGAAATCAGGACAAAATTTGAAATAACTCAACATGTTGGATTCACAAGGGGAAACGGTTAAACTTTCTTCACCATATTTCTTGATCCATTCATGTATTGGTGTTTGAAATCGGAATGGCTCTGAAGGGGCTCTTGGCTCATCATCATCTTCATCATCTTCATTTTCTTCAACATCACCATCTTTGCCACGTTGATGAAATTTAGCGGATTCCTCTTCCCATTTGGCATAACTTTCCTTGTATGAGTTCTTTTTCGTCAATGATATATTGGCAAAATAAACAATTTTACCCCTTTGCAACCCTTTCACTGCTCGATTACAAAATGATTTACCACTTGAGATGTTGTCAACTTGCCATTCAACTGGTATATCAGTAGTTGCAGCTCTAACAAAAAATGAATGCAATGAATGGGGTTTGAATTCAGGCGGCACTGATTTCATAGCCACCAATACTGCTTGTCCTGCAAGACTTCCACCATAGGCTCCAGGAGCATAATGAATGGGTTTGATTAATGGCTTTTTGCCAATATAGTGACCATTGCCTTTATCTATAACGCCAAATTCCTCTTGTACATCGACGGGTTCTCCTCTGACGAAGTTTTCGTTGTTCATAGTTGTATACTTTGTGCGTGAGAGTGTTGAATATTGGAAGAAGATACTGGAATGAAGTGAACTTTTGATGTCTGGAACTGTGGTATTTATTTTGAGTTTGTCGATGAGAATTCTCTTATTTCCGCTCACACTTAATAAATGCGGAAGGAGATTGTCTGCGTACCCCACAATGGCTTGTACACAAAACCAGGGTTCAGATTTTTATATAACCGAGCTTATAAGTAGAGAAAACAAAAATAAAGAATAACGTTTAAAATTCACACGCTGAAAAGAATGCACTTAGTTGCAAAAGATGTACAAAAAGATGCACAATAAAGGCGTAAAAGGGCTGAATTGCTGAGATGTTAAGGATAAACAGTATGTTTTAATAAATATTAAAGCTTTGAAATCTATAAATTTGCAGTTGGTTTAACAAGGAATAATCGTTCTTGTACTACTGAAGCAACATGCTTACCCTTGTTATTGAACAAATCACACGCCATTAAAGTTCTACCATGTTCTGATCTTGTCGGTCTCATACTGATCCCGACCCATTTCGTAGCATCAAGATCATCGTCATGAAAGTATATGGTATGGTCCAAGGAAACATCGAAATCAGCTTTAACTCTCATCCCCACACCAGCAGCAAACGCCCTTGACAAGAACATCCAATCAGTTATCCATGTAAATAAAGCATACTTGTATTCCTCCGGTACTGGTAAAACTGTTTCACACTCAGGGATTCCAAACTTGATCAAGTATGGATATACATCGTCTACTTTGGATTTGGGAGGTTCTCGAAGGGTAATGTGTAAATTTGGGTTGGCTATACCTTTTAATTGACTGATATCGTAATGTATCAACTCTGGTGGTGGCTTGTTTTGGTAACTGAAAGGTACCAATCCGTCATCCCTTGGTTTGGATACATTCTTGGTAGTTAATGAAATGTTTGCCGTAAATACAACTTGACCCTCTTGACACCCAAGAACAATTCTGTTGGCAAATGTTTTACCATCAGATATCTTTTGTACTTTCCACTCTATAACCGACTCTTCGTGTACACCCTTGGTAAAATACGAATGTATAGCATGTGGTTTGAAATGAGAAGGAACCGATCTCATCGCCACCAATATTGCCTGTGAACACAATGCTCCACCATAAGCGCCATGACGTGTTTCATAGGGTTTCCTCAATGGTAATTTGCCACGATATTCGGTATCGGAAATCTTTTCCACATCAATCTCTGATGCAAAATCAACTTCTGTCTTGGGTTCAACAACTGGAACTTGGTGTTTTGAAGGATCAATATACATTGGTTCGTCGTTTACCATTGTAAAAAATTCTTTTTAAAAATACGCAGTTTTTTGAGCGGTGTACTGATGCTTTTATAATCAAATGGGAGATAGGTCGGAATAAGTGTAAATCCGACTTTAAGACTTGGGGAAGTTTGGTTTACTAAAAAATAATAATCTTAAATATTATCCATGGCTATATATATACATATTATTAACTGTTGGTTTTTGTATTGTGCATGATGATGTTATTGAAACTACTAAGCGAAGAAGGCCGAAAAAAAAAAAAAGAAATTTGAGTTTTTCCTTATGGCCGCTCAAAGCATAAAGAAAAATATCATAAGCTACAGTGAACAATTGACTCCTACTACTTAAACTGCTAAAATCCCAGTCAAAACATGCTTACGCTTGCCTGCAGAAAGTGCGTGCAAAAAATAACATAGCAGCAACGTGGGTCGCCAAGAGCTTTAAATTACGGAATAGTATGTAAACAAATCTATTCAAAAGAAGTCTAAATGTCTATAAACCAGATAACCCAAAACTTTCCTACAACTTGGAACTTGTGACATACAACCTCTCCTGGACAATAGTCACCACATGCTTGTTATCCTCTGTGTACAAATCAGCTTTTACTAAAGCCCTATCATTTCCAATCCACTTGAACCTCAATACGTATGAAAACCATTGATCGATATCAAAATCATCTTCGTGGAAGTAAATATTGTGATCGATGGAAGTTTCAAACTTTGGTGGAGTTTTAATACCGACATGTGGAACCAATAATTCAACTCCAACCCAATCTGTTAAAATTGCAAGACCAACATACTTGAATTCCGGTGTTACATTTTCGAGCTTTTGATGGAAATTTGGATCTTCTTTGATACCCCATCTCAATTGGAACGCATACGAATCTTTATCCCTTTGTTCTTCAAAAATTTTTTGAAATATAAACAATGGGAGTGAAGCATATGCCAGCGGTTCTCCTTTGAGGCTTTGGCTAGTCAATGTTTTTCCTGGTGGGACACTATACTCCATTTTCGTGCTATCCTTGTGCCCCGTTTTGGATGCTGAGTTTTTAGTGGTCAATGAGACCATTGCTGTGAAAACCGGCACATCATCTTGAAACCCAATCACTTTCCTCGTGGTGAATGATTTCCCACTCGATGTTTCTTCAACTTTCCAAGTAAGTGGCGTTTCTTCATTAACAGCTTTCAAGAAATGTGAATGCACCGAGTTTGGAGTAAATCCCGGTGTATATCTCATTGCAACTAAAATTGCCTGTGCAACAATGTTTCCACCAAATACCCCTCTAACCTCTTTGCTTGGTTTTCTCAATGGCTTAACCCCTCGAAAAGTTTGTTTGTCTATTTCAACAACATCAAATTCAGCTTTAGCGTCTAATGGGCGTAGAACTCTATCAGCTGAAGCTTGTGACATGACTGGGGAGGCGGTTGATGCGAAATCGATTAACAATGATTTGCAACTTCTTTTGGAAAAGATATGCTTGCTCTAACAAAAAAAAAATAAAAAACTCTAATTCACACTTTGTATATATATTTATATCGCAATCCAGATTTTGTACCGAGGTGTATTTTTCGTGGGGTTTTGTTAACACAAACTACAGAAAAGTTTCTTCTATATCCGCACTTGAAACAATAAAACTGTCGCTCCATAAAATATCATAAAGGTGATAAGTTATGTCCGAAACGCAAAGAGTACAACGTCACTACACTAACGCAATTAGAAGAAATGAATGTAGTTTATAAATATAGCCATAAATGAACAAAAAAACAACAACACTTGATGAAAACATAACCCTTTATTATCCCCGAAAACTCACAACTTTGCAACTTGTTGTGTCCTAACACCATCGCTACTACTAATACTAGTAGCACTCTTCCCATGGTACTTTTCATGTTGTTTTCTTGATTTTTCAATCAATTCCCCAGGCAAAAACCCGTATGCCTCTTGAACAGCAGTACAAATGGCCTTACCATCCAATGTATAGAAATTAATCACCGCCAAAATTCGATTATTACCCATGGACAAGAACCTGTAATCAACATAAAGCCACGTACTTGAATCAAAATTTAAATCATGAAAATACAATGTGTGATCTAAACTGACTCTAAAGAAATCGGCATCTTTCAGCGTTACTGGTAACCCAAGTGCTTTTACAAGTGTAGCCAACCACAATGAGTCAGAAGAGAACGCCAACCCCAAAAATGATTGTCTAACGTAATCCTTGCCCAAATTGTAATCATCCAAAAATTTGACATAAAAACCGAGTTCCTCATCACCTATCCTGTTCATGTCGAAATTTTTGGTCTTACTAAATATTTCTCGTGGTATAGCATGGGCAATATTTCCATTTGTGTGTTCAAAATAAAGCAAATCTTCAATTTCATCCTTATATTTGAAAAATTTGGGATTTGGGTTTCTCTTGAATTGAAACGGTACGGTCTTGATGTCAGCCCCGGATGCAATTAATTTTTGATGATCAGCATCTCTCTTGTCAAGATGATTATCTTTTGTGAATGAACATTGTAAAGTGAAACACAATTGGTTCGTGTGTGATTGATAAGCAAGGGCAATTCTATTGGAAAAACTTCTTGAGTCGGAAACTTTGATAACCTCCCATCTAAGAAGACTATCTTTTGAACCAGCTTTCACAAAATATGAATGTATTGAGTGTGGTTGGAAATTGGGTCTACCAACAGATTCCCAAGCAACATTGAGACCTTGGGCAATGAAATCACCACCATAGGTACCTCTGGCTCCTTCTTTGTATGGCTCCACTGGGTAATTACCCTCATAAATCATTTTGTTGCCATCTTCAGAGATGAGCCTGCAAGATGTTTTGGCTTCGATTTTTCCCACTTGGTCGTCTTTGTATACGTCATTCCTCAATTTCTCTAATGGTGATGTCATGGCTATTTAGATTCTATGCTATTAAGGGTTAAACGTTTCTAGAACTGAGTTCCACCTGGGAAAAAGATAGGGAAGTTCATTTAATATTTATAACCATTGTTTTAATGTTGTAGTTTTTGTACTCCATTCTATTTTACATTCGACCGAGGCAAAAACCAAATTATAACTTTCGGTTTCTCTTGTTACACCATCCTAAAAAAATTAAGCTTTCTTGGATTCCCTAGTGGGGGGGAAGCTCTTCAATTGAAGCAGACACAATTTCTTCTCCGTGGAAGAGAAAAGCTTGGGCTTTAGCTGCCACTGAGAGTATATAGCTTCTTTTAACGCGGGGCTTTTTTTTTCTCATTCTAAATGGTAAATTATATCGGTGATATACGCCTTCTTGGTCAAGATAAACTATTTATTCACTCCTTATCAGTTACATGCATTAGGCTACATATGTGGAAAATCTCAAGGCTTTTTCACCTTGAAAACGCGTGTTACGAACAGGGGGAGAACACAGTCCGGTATAGGCATGAATTCTAGACCCATGAAGGGTATCTTTAACAGTCAACGGACCATGCTATGTTGCGCCCCTTTCTTTCCTCAATAAAAATTTCACAAGAACATGCAAAAGAAACAGAAACAACAGGAAAAGTCCGAAATTTCTCGTATAAAATTTACTAATTCTTCTTGGACTCTTTTCTTTTTTCTAGAATTTCAAAAAACCGTCGGAGATAAGATAATGCAATTTAAGTGCGTGTGCAGTAGCATAGAGTCATGTGAATTTTGTTGGCGGCAAACACTAGCAAAAAATACACGAAAAAAGATTATTTGGCATTTTCGAGCATTTTCAACCTTCATACGGGATACAAATGTCTTCTAAGTTGTATTCTAAATTTATTTATAAACGAGCCTTGTCTGCCGTGGCGGTAACCCCATCTTGCAAAATTGCCAATCCTTCCTGAATCACAGTAGCAATACATTTCCTGTTTTCGTTAAACATGTACCCACGAGCAAGTATTCTACTGTTGCTATATCTCTTCATTTGGTAGGAAAATGCCAACCAGTCTTTGCTGATATCGAATGCTGTCCCATCTGTTGGCTCGTACTCGGTATTGTGAAAATATATATGATGGTCCAATGACATAGCATTATAATGCAATATGTGAAGTGCATTCAATGATGATCTCATCAAGTACGTTGCGTCACGGTCTGGGTCATATTCATGACCCAACTCTATTGATGGAGCCCAAGGAATGTGTAATACTCGCGCCATTGTCGTGATGAAACTGCTATCGGAAATCTCGCCAAGTCCCACGTAGTTGTAAATGGGATTCTTTACCGATTGCGAATTTTTTGGTCGAAGTATTTCATGTTCGAATTTTTGCACGTTCCCTAAAGCATCTGGTAAGGAATCCTTTACTTTCTCGTATTTAGTTCCTGGCTCGGGGATATTTTTCAACCCAGTAAACACCGATATCCAACGTTCGGCAAAGTGTAATTTGTTTTCTTCAGGGGTTCTTCTGTAATCCACAAAATCATCATCGAATGCGTTTCTGCAAAAATCTGTGTGCTGGACTTGATGTAACTTATCAGGGTCAGGGTGTCGGGTTTGAATATCTGGTGGAGAAATACTCTCTTCCATCTTGTGCAATGGTTTCATTCCTTGTCTCCTCAATAAAACGAGACATGTAAGTCTATTCTTTCCATGTTGCGACACCACAATGGATCTCTTGCTCATAAACTCATCGTCATACAACTTCAAAACTTCATATTCCATGGGGGTCTTGTTGTTTCCTGCATTGATGAAAAATGAATGATATGAATCTGGAATCATCACTTCGTTAGTTGTTTCCGATCTTGTCGACTCTATAGCAACCAATAGCGACTGCGCAATCATATGCCCTCCATAAATACCTCTGGCCATAGTAGCTGGTTTCCTCAAGCAGTGAGCACCAACGTAATGAGTGTCATCAATCTTGACAACACGCAAAGACTCTTCAAAATCTGGACGTGGATTTTCGCCCGCAGATACGACCAACATATTGAGCTGTTAAATGAATAGTTGGTATTGAAAGGTGTGTAGTGACAAAAAAAATGCCTGAATGGCCAACTAAAAGTGCAGTCGAGGTCGAGATGCGGTTTTTTATATATGGGTGATGGATTATGCCAATCTAGGTAAATTCATCGTACTGTGATATTTTTTTTTATTTTGAGCCGCAGTTTGTGTAACATTTGGCTAAAACCCCACATTAACTTCAACGCGCCCACCTGCTACCATACTATAGTTTGTTGGGGTTTACGAAAAGTATTGTAAAGGGTGTCTTCCAAAAAGGGGGCGCTAGATGATTCACGGTTAGTAATGAATTACAAAAACATTGTATTCCGATGTTTACTGCTCTCTTGATATACTTTTTACTGCTTATCATTTTGTATGAAGACCTAATGATCATTTTAACTCCGCCGAGAAACATAAATCCGAGTAGACGACTAATTGATGAGTTAAGGGAAACTATCTAAACACGAACCCCCTCCTTTAGTGCTTACTTATCCCGGAAATCTTGATCTTTCACACCGGGAAGCAGAGACTTTCGAAGATGAATATGGCCGTTGTCAAGGTCCGCTACCGGGGGTTCTTACCCATTGAAGCTCCAAAGTTAATTCAAAGATATCCTAGAATCACGAATCATCTCTGATTAATAACCGACTACAATAAAAAAGATGTATCTACAACTTTGGGATTCATTTGTTTGGCAAATAAAATCCCCTAGAGTCTTTATAAGGCACCGCTGCTTGTTTGTAGACCTGAAGTAGATCCACTTGGCTTTGTCACCGTAAGGTCTCCACTTTTATTTGAGTGGATTATTTGCAACACAATGTGCGCGCACGTGAACTTTTTCTTTTTTTTCTATTTTTTTTTTTTGTCTCGAGGGTAGCCATCGATGAGCCTACTGTGATCTTATGAAGGGAACCCCAGTAGTGACCGCGTTTAGGTCGAATGAGGAACTTGCCGAGTTGAAAAAATGGTTTTATGATTTTGATGACACCCGTGACCACCGCAAATGCGCAATTGGAAAAGTGAAGGCACTTTTAACAAGAGGCAGACTACCGCATGGAATTGAAGCAACTTCAATCTTGACATCGGTGCTATTGCGAGATGACGCTGACGATCGCAATGAAGATTCCAACGTGATTCAGCTTGCTTATACAATGGCATTGATTAGATTTGTTAATGGTTTGTTAGATCCATTTCAGCAATCAAACTATGCGATCCCAATGCAATTATTGGCAAAACAATTAAATTTACCTAATTTTTTTGTTGAATTGAGACACATGGGGACACATGAAGCTTTGCCAAGTTTGGATACACTAAGGATTGCAACTAAGGATGCCTTGACGTGGTTATATGACAATTATTGGTGTCAAATAGAGAATAAGAGTGAGCGGGATGTAGATTCAGCCACAGATGTCTATGCAGAGGTTGTCACATTTAGAGTGACTTACAATGAAAGATTGATAAATGCATTTCTGGTGTATGAAAACCTCAAAACTTTCAAAAGACTACGAAAAGACAATTTGGAGAAGCCGATATTCAGCGATAACAACAAAGAGCAAGATATGTCCAAAGTAAGGAAATGCGTCAATGATCTAGCCGAGGTTTGCAAGAGTGATTCGGATTTGTTGGCGGATTTGCTCATCAGGAAATACTATTTGATATATTCTCAAGAAAAGTTGAAAACGAAAGGTATCAAGTATAATCCATTATTAGAAAAGCTATATAGACCGTTGCTACAAGAGCTTGGCATAAACTTGATCGAGCTGTTATATATCAAGATAGTAAAGCTGGTAGAAGGCAAGGAGCTAGGAGAGATCAATTGTCGCGTATACAAAAAATTAGGGTTTTCCCCCATGTTGTTGGAAGGTGAAATTGCTCAGCTTATTGAATGGCTACCATTTTTGATTAAATATATTCTATCGCAGCCATTCTTGGAGGAGAACTTCACCAAGATTCAAGTCTCCAATCGAAGACAACTTTTCAGGTTTATGTACCATAGTATTGTCACCATGTGCAGTAAAGATGATTCGTTGCTAGTAAAGTTATTACAATTGGTTAAAGATGCGGCTGATGAAGACCTTGGCTCCGACTTATTGGATGAAATAAATGACAGGTATGACGAGTCTGCAAAGAGAGCCAACAAGAAGCAGTTTGAATTACCTCCATCGCTCGATGAGATACTAGCTGGGGATACTGAAAAGCGAAAATTGGTTGAGGAGGATTCAATGGCAACTAATAAAAAGCACAAAAGTTCAAGCGGCAATGAGCAGAAAGTGTATTTCATGGAACCACATGAAAATTGGATCCCGACGCCTTTTGGGATGCCTGTTTAGGACTATCTTATATGTATGATTCACTCTGCAATCTCTATATTCGCTATAAGATTCGTGTTATCAAACATAATTTTGTGTCATTTTTTTGTTTCCTCTCGCTCGCTCTTTATCTTTTCAACGTGTGACATAACAAAGCAAAGTGTGGATGCTTAGAAGCAACTCTTTTTCACCTCCTTTTCATCAAACATAAAGATAGCATCTATCCACGCTTGGTATATACAACATTTTGCATTTGGTCACATCACACTCGCGCTTTTCGAAAGCATATATATATATATGTAAAAACACATAGTCCAGAAGCATCCATAATCACAGACAGCCACTTGATCCATCAATGAGTCCACAATGGATACCACAAAATATACAAAAGAGGCTACTACTTTACGTCCTCAACCAGTTGTCTCTATTTTCAGAAGTCGATTTACCGAACCTTGAGGAAGTGTCTTTGAACAACATAACATTAAAAGATATAAGTATCGATCCAGAAAAGGTGGGCAAACTCCCGGGTTTCAATCTTCGACACGGAAAGGTGGGGTCGATAGAGCTCACTACATTATCTGGAATCAGTGGGGTCAAGATTGACGCGAAAGATGTGGAAATTGTTGTTTCACCCGATTATGATGATGAAAATACGGGTAGTCATTCACAATTTCTCTTGGCTCAAACGACGGCAGATTTGGCCAATACCATCATGTTGGAAACAGATGAATATGAGATGCAAAAGAACGAGTCTGTCATTGATAGCGAGAGTGACTCGGAAGATGCCACTCCAATTGTGCCGGCTTCTAGAAGGCGAAGCTCAACAATTTCAAACAGTTCCGCTTTGGGGAACGTTATGCAAAGGGCAATGGAAATGGCACTACTGAGGCTCCAGATTAATATTTCAAATTTGAAGATTAAATTGATAACTGAACTGACTGACTTGCTTGTCGAAGTGGAAGAAATCAAGATAACGACTGTGAATGGTACCAGAAATATTAGAGTGAGTGCAATAACTATAAAAACGTTGCGCCCATCGGTACCTTCTGGAACGGGTAAAGCTGGAGACAATGCCAATGAAGCGACAGAGAAGTCAGAAGACGATGAAAATGAGAACTCATCTGATTATGGAGAGGAGGCATTGATGAATAGTATGGTCTTCACCCATGAAGAGGCAAGCTCAATATATATGAGCGCAACATCTCAGTCCTTTGGGAAATCCTCCACTTCAAACGAACCCGTCGATAACAAACAAAGTAGTGAATTTGCAAACGAACCACCGATACTATTCTTTATGAATCTGTGTGAGATCGAATTCGATGGCTTGAAAGCAATATCCAATTTGGAAATCAAAGTGGACAAAGTAAAGGTCGCATCAACTCCAGCTACAGCGACACTAATCACCATATTCGAGGGTATAACCAAAACGTTGAAAGTGAAGCTATATCAAATGAAGAGAAAATCTTCATCAAAGGCACACAAAAGTAGTGAAAAGTTCCCCCAGTATTCAAATGACGATGACGAGGTAGACAGCGAATCCGCTGAAGATACATCAGACACAGAACCTTTGTTTAATAGCACTAACATATCAAGCTTACAAATTGCTTTGGATGCGTCGTTGAAGCCCGATGGATCTTTTGCTACGCTGAATGGACTCATTATCAATTTGGAAAACATTACTGCCAAACAAAAGAATGAATTACGCTTGTATGGCGGGGTTGAGGTGGTGGAGGTCATACAATATTTCGATGGCAATGAATCCAGAGCATTCTTCTTCGAAAATCAGAGAGACACGGGCTATCAAAGATCTGTATCTCCACTGAGTGTACTGTCAGGAGCTTCAGGAAACAGTCAAACTTCCAACGCTGATTTTCGCTTTGAAGTATTTCAAAATGAAGACGATAAAACAAATCTCGAGACTACATTTTTGTTTGCCAAGGCAGCATTTTTCAACTTGGATAAAAACAATTTGGGGTCTCTACTCAAAACAATCAATGATTTGTTGGCTGTATCTGCACGCTATAGCAAGTTCCAAAGTGTTTTCCATGGTATTAGAAAGCTTCGAGACTCAGCAGTCGGCGATCCGAACAAAGAGGAGATGAAACAAGAACATATAATACTACAAACAGCCACGATCAATGTATCCCTAGCAATGGCAAACAATTTGAAGGTTCAACTCAGGGCCCTTCCAGTTACTTACGATTCTATCAAGGGCGAGCTAAATATTGCAACCATAACAGGTCACGGAAGTGTAGATAATCAACCCATCGAAACTTTATTCAGCATCATAGGATTTTCTGTGCATCTGAAAGTACATAATTTCAAAGCATTCCTTCAGGCAAATAATCCCAATAGCAGTGGGGAGAGCAAATTACCCCGCGCTACAAATTTGAATACTCCATTGACGGTTTCAATACAGAAAATTGAGTACGTTTCGACTTTGGCCTACTTGAAGCTTTCCGTAAAAGAAGTACAGCACCTCGTGGCCTCCTTATTGGATGACTTAGCTAGCAATGAAACCATCACTTTGTCTAAACCCTCCAAACATGTGAAACTTGATCAGTCAATGTACTCATCTTCCTCAACCAATAACTTGGGTAGAAACAGGAAAGCCAGGCTTGGGCTAAATATGAGTCATGCAACATTGTCCAACACCCATCGCGTGAATCAAGCTAACTATTGTGTCAACATCGGGGCTATTTCAATCAAGGTGGATGACATTTTACCTAAATTTGGTAGCCTTAAAATGGATATAACAAACATTGCATTATTCAAGTTGAAGAATGACTTGCTTGGCTCTATTCTCGAGTTGGAAATTGTACGCATGAAAGACAACGTCAATGAGAGCGTACTTTACCATCATCAGGGCGTAGAGGCGGCTTCAATTGAGGTACCTCTAGTAACCTTCAAATACAAGCCAATGGAAAGAAGCTCCATATTAGAGATCAGTGCTCGTGACTTTTTGTTGGAGTACTACACTCATTGGCTTTCGTTGTTTGGTAAAGATGAATCGATCATTGAGCAAGTAGAGGAAGAGTTGATTGATACATCGCCACCTAAAAAGCCGCCTTCCTCCCATCGTATTGATATCAGGCTTTCCTTGTCTAATTGCTTGGTTGGACTCACTCCGGGCCGATTGAACTGTAAAGGTTATTTGACAGTTTCTAGGGGCAATGTCGACTTCGTGTTTGGAGCTAACCAGTTTCACATCAAAAGTTCGGTTCGAGATATTGCTATCCTTTTGATAGATGATGTGAAAAATGTTACGCTAACAAAGGATACCAAAGTTGATCAATCTAGTGACCAATTGAATGTAGTCGATGTCTTGATGGATCGAGGGTATATTCAACTAGGCTCAATCAATTTGGCTCACATCGGATTGACGTTCAACACCAATATCGAAGAAATTAAAAGGAGGAACCATGAATTAGAAATCAGGGATGGCTTATCAATTATTGACTTCAAGATCAATACTGACGAGATACAATTGGACTTGTGCGCGGATTCAGCCAACACTTTTGCACAAATGGTTAATGACTTGAAGTTGCCTTATGATTTTGACGACAAAGATAAGATGGAAATAAGTGTTGGTCACAACATCGATGTTTTAAACGACGTAGACAATAACATGTTTAAAAATATATCAGAATCGTTTGCTGAAATGGATATAAATGAGGAGCCGGTGTCTGTAGAGGCCAGTTCAGAATCAAGTTCCGGCTTGGAATTTCAAGATGAACATTTTGATTATGTGTCGAGCTACAAATCTGAGATCAAAGGAATAGATCCGCTAAAGGTCAACATCAACTTGTCGAGGGTTGAAATTTATCTATATGATGGGTATGATTGGAAGGATACCAGGAAGGCGATTAGGGGTGCCGTTAAAAAAATTGAGTTAGAACAAAGAAAACGGGATGGAGACTCTCAGGGCACTAGTGGTCGTAGTGAGACAGAAGAGGTGTCAACAGTTGACACCTCTTCTGGACGGGACCCCACCACAGTGATTCATGAAACGTTGTACCAATCGATATATGTTAGTGCTCCAAAAGTGGCGCGAGGAAGCGATTTAACCAAAAGCATCAATTTCGGTTTACAGAATGACGAAGAAGAGGTGAATGACAATGAAGACAAGATTAATGCAAACATTAAAAGAGGCAAAAACTACAAAAACCTCAAGTTGAGAAGATCTGCGTACCACAAAGTGGTGGCTGATTTACGAAGCGTTGACATTGGTGTGGTGGTCTACTCAACCAGGGATCCACGGCGAGACAAGACTGATCCCGATGTTAAAGTGGAATTTTTGAACTTGATCGAAATGAGTTTGGGAAATATTGATGTTTATGATAATGTTCCATCATCGACTTGGAATAAGTTTCTATCATATATGAACATTCTTGGAGAACGCGAAGCTGGAACTAGTATGGCAAAGGTTAGTATACTCAACGTGAGACCCAAGCCCAAGCTAGTTGCTACAGAAGCAATTATGAAGGTGTCTATATTACCCTTGAGATTTCACGTTGATCAAGACACTTTGGATTTTATGACTCGATTCTTTGATTTTAACGACTCAAGGTTTGAGTTGCCACCGGATGAGATTTTGTATATTCAAAAGTTTGAAATTAGTCCTGTTAAGTTGAAAATTGATTATAAACCGAAAAAGGTGGACTTTATGGGGTTGAGATCAGGAAGAACAGCTGAATTCGCCAACTTTTTCATCTTGGATGGATCGAAAATAACATTACCGAGAGCCAACTTGTTTGGGTTGCTGGGTACTACAGAGTTGATGCGTGGATTGGGCAAAGCATGGGCACCAGTATTTCAACTGACTCAAGTATTGGGAATTGTATCTGGCGTTTCATCATTGAGATCAGTGGTTAACATTGGTGGTGGGTTCAAAGACTTGTATGTTGTTTCGAGAAAGGAGTATCAAAAAGATGGACGGTTCTGGAGAAGCATTCAGAAGGGCACTACTTCTTTTGCTAAAACCACGGGGTATGAATTGGTTAATATGGGTGTCAAATTAGCATCTGGTACTCAAGTTTTGTTGGAACAAGGTGAAGAAATGTTGGGGGGTGAAGGTTCTTCATCGCGAACCAAACGTTCAACTGCTCGTCGCGGGTCAGATGATGGATCTGATATGTCAACAGACTTCACTGACATCAAAGCTAGAGATGGTGGTAACGCTAGTGGTGGCAATGTTCTTTTAAGCTCACAAATTTTAAGTAGACAAGCAGCAGAAAAGTTTGGAGATGAATTGCATTTCGATGGACAAAAGAAGCTTTATTCTAATCTTGAATTTGAGGATGAAGAGGATGACAATTTCGGAATTGATCGAGATTTTTTGAACAAGTCGATTTTTTTACTACCTAAAAATGAGTCTGGGGAGCTTGCAACTGTTGAAGAAGGTGACGAAGATGAAGACGAAGACAAGAAGAAGGAGAGAAATACAATTGTTGGCAGTGATGGTATTGAAGACGATGAAGACGAGAAATTTGACGTTTACGCTATTGACGAAGCTGATGAAGATGAGTTCAAACAAAAGATGGTTAGTTTATATTCGAATCAGCCGGAAACATTTCAACAAGGTTTTCTATCAGCATACAGGTCACTTGGTAAAAACTTTAAATTGACGGGTAAACAATTGAAGAAATTGAAAACGGAGTTGGATAAACAGGAAACAGTTCAAGATTCTATCGTGACAGTTTTGAAAAATTCACCAGTGATTCTCATTAGGCCAATGATTGGTACCACTGAGGCTTTGTCACGAGCCTTGATGGGCATAGGTAACGTTATCGATCCCAAACATATGGTTGAAATCAAGGACAAGTATCGAAGTGAAAGCAGCGATGACGGGTAGAGGAAATGAGGAGGTGGTTAGCTTGCGAGGCGACAGGATTATGACAAGTGATTGCATTTGCTAGATTTGTAGCTTCAGCACATGAAATAGTAAATATGTCAATTGTTACATGGTTTTCCATTCTTCTGATTTGCTTCTTTGAAGGTCAATAGTAAGCTGACAATTGCTTTCTCGTTTTGCATACGTAAAAAGCGCCCCAATTGATACCAACAGTATCCTCTGTTATCTCTTTATTTTGGCATTCTCTGTCAGTTTCCCTTCTCAAATGCGTTACACAAAATGCATCTGCAAGAACTATAAGAAAACCCCTCTACTATAGCAAAAGGCGAGAAGACAAAAAGTGCCTTTTTCATCAAGTTACTAAGAAGCTACAGTTTATCGCCAAGCAAAAATGGGATACCAAGATAAAGTGGAATTTACTGATAACAGGTTGAGAGAGATGCATCAATTACACCGAGAATTGAAACTTTCTTCATCCGCTCCGGTCACCTTTGAATTGTTTTTATTCAATTTGATGTGTTGACATCGCGTGAGGAGAAACAAAGACGCTAAGAATATGCACGACATGATTACAAAAATCACGCGACGTCAGTGTAAAGTAAAGTGCCGCAAAAGAAGAAAACTCGGACTGTTTATTCCGCCCCACAAGACGTAGAGAGATGAGGAGACCACAAAGAAAAAAAACAAAAAAAAGACTAAAGATTTGGTGCCGTATGCCATTCCAAATTTAGTTCACTCCTACTTACTATTGTTACTACAACAAGAAAAGATGGAATTAACATCAAATCGATACGCACGGGCAAAACATATTTGTGGGCGGGGAGAAAGGGGCCATATTTTAAGACAAGATACAGTTGAAATTCACTTGACAAAACTTTCCAAGAAAAAAAAAAAAAAAGAGGAAACTAGCTTCAAATTTTTTCTTGATTGAAAGAGACACGGCGGCGGTCCTATTCTTGTCACGGAAAAAAAATTGAAACCTTGTAGAAGGGACCGCGGCGAGCGGGAAATATAAAAAACATTGAGCAAGGAAATGAACGAAGTTTATACCACATGGTTCCAGACCTACTTGATACATGGGGAACGGCATTTTGAGCACACCATGATCCTAGACTTGTCTAAGTGAAAGCACCCGCTACTAAACCTTTTTTCTTTTTTTTTTTTTCCTTTTCGGTGCTTGGTCCTGATGTCATTTCCATAGCTTAAATTTCTTTTTTTTTTTTTTTTTTTTTTTTTTTTAAGGAATTTCATTTTTGTAACTGCTTTTAATGCCCTTCGGATTAACTTTGGTATAAGGCATTGAAAAAATGACATTTTCTTACTTCACAATACGCCGTAATACATTGTTTTAGCAATGAAATTTTTCAAAGAATCCCATCACTAAAACCTACTCCTCTTATCTTTATTGGGAAGAAAGAATTTTAAATTTTATTTTCATACTCTTTTATCTATCTTGTTTGAATTCTCTTTCTCTTTCTTTCTCCCCCCCTATCTCTAGATAGAAGAGCTCTTGAGGTATTTACAGTGGTCAACATCCATGTCATATTACTTGTTAAGTCACAACTATAAATCGTACATACAATCTGTCCATTAACTTTTATCAAACCAAAAGGTAAAAGTTTCATTGAATAATAAGTAAGCAACAGGTTCCATATTATTTCTTTTGCAGTCAGAAGAACTAGCTGGAAGAAATGTCAAATCCATACGATAGCAATGCCATACGTCCAACCAGCTCGATAGTCGAAGTAAACTCGAATGATCCAAGTCACACGCACAAGACTCAACAATCTCCATCATCTGATCTCGAGTACAACAAGACCGAAAAGTACATTACTGAAGAAAATGCAACCACTGATGAATTATCAAAAGAGATAAGTGAATACGACAATGCACAACTCGAAGCCAACACAAACACAACAACCACTAACCCCAAAAGTCATCTTTCATATTGGCAACGATTCAAGTTGAAATTTCCTTGGTATAAAATCGCATTTCAAATTTTTTTAGGATGCTTCTTCACATCATGGTGGTTATCAATCGTTATTCAAAAGAAGCATCGTCATCAATGGTTGATCCCCACTGTGTTATGGGGGATGATTATGGTTCGTTTAATAACATGGCACTGTCGGATATTACCCTGGTGTTTAAAACAAGTTAAATATGTTTGGGATTTTTGTTGTGATATTATATACACTAAATTGTTCCCACAACGCTATCAACGATTATTAGCTGGGGCAACCATTGTTATTGCTGTTGTATTGTTGGGTACTTTTATCCCCACAGAAACTGATTTCTCCAAAAGACCTGATCGTGCTGTATCATTTTTTGGTTGTTTGGTTGCCATTTTTGGATTATTTGTAACTTCGAAAAACCCAAAACGGATTCAATGGAATACGGTGATTGGTGGGTTCTTAATGCAGTATATCGTGGCGTTATTTGTGTTGAGAACCAAATGTGGGTTTGATGTATTTAATTTCATTTCAACATTAGCTAGAGAGTTGTTGGGTTTTGCTAAAGATGGTGTGGCATTCTTAACTAATCAAGATATTGCGAATAAACCATGGTTCTTTTTCACAGTTTTACCATCAGTGGCTTTCTTTGTCGCTTTTGTTCACATTTGGTACTACTTTGGTGTTATTCAATGGGGAATTCGTAAATTTGCATTCTTCTTTTTCTGGTCATTGCGAGTATCAGGTGCTGAAGCAATGACAGCTGCTGCTTCGCCTTTTATTGGGATCGGTGAATCGGCAATTTTGATCAAAGATCTTATGCCTTATTTAACGAAAGCGGAGTTGCATCAAGTTATGACTTCGGGGTTCTCAACAATTTCCGGTGCTGTATTGGTGGGGTATATTGGATTAGGGTTGAATCCACAAGCATTGGTTAGTTCCTGTGTAATGTCGATTCCGGCATCTTTAGCAGTATCCAAAATGAGGTTCCCCGAAACTGATGTACCTGTATCCAACGGGAAAGTTATGATCACCAATGATAAAGATATAGACGGCGAAGAAGATTTAGACAAGCCCCAAAATGTGTTGCAAGCTTTTTCCAATGGTGCAACTTTGGGGTTGAAGATTGCTGGAACCATGATGATTCAATGTATGTGTATTATTGCCCTTGTTGCCTTGTGCAATGGTATCTTGACATGGTTTGGAAACTACTGGAACATTCATGAGTTATCTTTGGAACTCATGTTGTCATATTTATTTTACCCCATTGGGTTCCTTTTAGGTACCCCAAGAAATGAGATTTTGTTGGTTACTAAATTGATTGCTTACAAATTTGTTCAAAATGAATACGTTGCTTACAATTTGTTGATCAATGAAGCCCCATATAATCAATTGTCACCTAGAGGTACATTGATTGCTACTTATGCTTGTTGTGGGTTTGCAAATTTGGGTAGTTTGGGTATCACCTTGGGGGTATTGAATACGTTGACTAATAATTCAAGAGCAAAAGATATCTCGCAAAATATCATATCAGCGTTATTTTGTGGTGGTATTGCTACCCTTACTTCAGCAGCAATTTCAGGAATGGTTTTGCATGACTTGAAAAATTTTATAAATTAGATCAAGGCGACATACGAAGTTTCTTCTAATGACGAATGTGAAAAAAATGATGATATCGAAAACTCAAACCTCTGTTGTAAACTATAAAATCTGTAAATGTAAATGAAAAATAAAGTTGAAACTAAAAACTAATTTCGGCCTGGGGTAACTTAGTTTTGGCCATGCTTCACAGCAGCAACATAATCTAGCCCCTTGTGCTTGTACTTGATCAATGACGAGATCACTTGATCAGTCAAGCCAGCAAGTTTATCGTTGAATCCACTTTGTTTATATGTGGCAACTAGTTCACGAATAGGGTCACTTGCATGACGATGACAAGCCTTCCAATCGGCAACAATACGACGAATCGATTCCAAAATGGACGATTTCTGATGTTGATGCTTTCTTGCACCAACATGCTTGGAATGATTTGCATGCTTCGCATGTTTACCATGTTTACCGTATCTACCAACTCTAGCTTGCTTCAAACCATCGGGACCAATATGAATACCCTCATGCACAATGGTTCCATTGATAGCATCAACTCTTCTAGCTAAACCTTTCTTGAATGATCCAAATTCAACTTCCTCCTTAAACTTAGCAGTCAAACTACCAAATCCGTGGTTGCCTTTACTTGACAAGAAAAATGTCGAGGTACCGTTTTGCTTTTGCTTGACTTCGATATGACCAAACTTTCCATCAAAGTTCATTTCTAAACTCTTGGTGTCAACAATTCCAACATCAAATTCAATTTCATAATCACCTTCATTACCAATTTCCTTGTGCTTCAAATTGGTGGATAAAATCAATGGATAACTATAAGACGTGTTTATAGTGTGGATTGTGTTGAAGGGCAACTCATGCTTCTTGTGATGTCTGACTCCAACAAGTGCCGATTTTGGCTCGGGTGGGACCTCAGGCTTGTCATTATTTGTAATAATAAAAGAGCTCGATGAATGGCCCACATGAACAAGAGCTTGTGAATCTCCATCTCTTCCATAATGTTGAATGTTGGAAATTTCACCCTTTGAATAAGAGCTAAATGTCGTGTTTAAAATCTTGCCACCTTTCAACTTGAAGCTCAATGTACTAACAAGTTGTGCTGAAAAGATACCATTAACAATCTGTTGGAACGAATGAGTGAATGGAATTGCAATTGGAATAGCACTAGCTCTATTTTGATGATCAACATTGATCAAAGCACCAGAAGAGCCAACAACATCAGGGTGTTCATAAGCCAACAAATTAGCCGAAGTAATCCAGTCGCTATTAACGGATGTATAATTTGTGATGCCTACTTCACCCAATCCATTACTGACTTCAAGTTCCAATGTTTGCTCACCCAAACCCTGATGTTCCCAAAGGAATGGTAACAATGGAGTGACATCAACATCAATTGATGGTACATCAAAAGCTGAGTTTGAAACAATTGGACTCCACAATGCTGGTGAAATTCCACCAGTGAAAATCACTGGCTCTGGAGTCTGAGCAGCAATCTTTTCCCCATTGAAGTAAACGTTAACAATTCTAAGTGGACCTTTACCAATAAATTCATTACCTTCATCTTCAAAGATATCCTTAAATTTATCAAGAACATTGGTATACCAAAATTCTTCAGCTGCATTACCAGATGTGAATACGGAAAGTTGTAAACGAGTGGTATTTCTAGCAACCTTGGGTAATTTCACAGCAAGTCTTTTGGAAGAAAGGTATTCGACTGGTGCTTCACCCTTTTTGGCAACCGTCAAAGGGTGAACTGCATCTGCTGGTTTGTTAATCTTGAAAAGATGACTATACCTATTGGGTGGTGGTGGTGGATGTCCGTGTGGTGGTTTAGGCTCTTTTGGATGCTTAGGATGCTTAGGATGCTTAGGATGTTTTGGCTTCTTTGAATAAATAGGGCGTTTTTGTTTATCAGAAGGCTCAGAGTCATCCTGTCCTTGCTTTTCTTCCCCACGATGCTCTTCTTCCTCCTTTCCTTGATGTTTAGTAGTTCCTACCCTAAAACCATGTTTCCACTTTTTTGTGTCATGAGCAAAATCAAATTCGTGATGCTTTTCCTGTTTGTGCTTTTCATTTTCATTGTCGGGATCAGAATCGGAATCGGAATCGGAATCGGAATCGGAATCAGAATCAGAATCAGAATCGGAGTAAGAATTGGAACCTGAATCTTCATGTGATTGTTTTCCATTATGTACCATGCTTACTCTTCCTCTACCAGCACAACCATGCTGAGGTTTAAGATAATCAAATTCAAATACACCTTGATGATCTGCTTCACTTACAGCATCGCCATGGTCCTTATCACCATCTGGTTTCTTATCATCGTGATGTTTATGATGCTTGTCATAATCAACATCGTAAAACAGAGCACCCAAAGTAACATTGAAAGCACCAGTTAATCTATTGTTGACAATATTATTTAATTCAAATAATACTTCATTATCATCGCCTTCAAACAACTTGGCATATTTGGAAACATCTTTGTTGAAAATACTGAAAACTTTTTGTTTGCCTGGTTCAATTGTTGATGTTCTCCAAACTTGTACACCGTTAATAAAGATGTTTCCCAATCTGTCATATTGAACACCATCAACTTCAGTAAATAAAGTAAGTACAACTTTATTAAACTTGTGTTTTGAAGGGATGGAAAACTTAACTGATTTGGGATGGTTATAAGAATTAGCAAATGTATGGTTGAGCAAGATTGTCTTGTATACCGGTTTGCCATATCTTGGACTAGGAACAAATGGATTAGTTACTTCAATAATTTCCTTTGGCTTCTTCGATGAAGAATCGACTTGCTCATCACCACCATCCTGTTGTTGTTGTTGCACATTTTCCCAAAGATTTCTGAAATAAGAATGAGGATGAGGAATTTTATGTCCATTCATCAGTGCAACAATGTCTTCTGGTGTAGTACTTGTCGATGATTTAGTTGATTGATAAAACCCGAAAGCTTGATACAAAGTAAAGCCAACAATGATAAGTGTAGCAATCACAACAAGTGGAATTTTATTGAAACTTGAAGGGGGTGATCTTTTGACGTTTGCTTCCAAGTCCAATTCATCTTGTTCCTTCAACTTCTTCTTTTCGTCGGCATATGAATCGACATCAGCCCACTCATCATCTTCTTCTGCGTCGTTCTTGTTGTCGTTGATCAAGTGTTGTTTCTCTTCATTGTCAGTGGTATAATTGTCTGTTTCAATGGAATATCTTGGTGGTAATGATTCCTGATTAGAGTCATCACTGACCTTGTTATTAGTATTAACCAGCATACTAACCTTCTCTATTGAGCTGTAAAGTAATAGTTATTAAGAAGTAGTAAATTTTTGGTTTGCTCTTTGACAATCTTTTCCTGATGTGAGACATGACGTGACACTTTTGTATATACATATATATATATATATATATATCCATAACTCCTTTAGAAAAAAGGAGTATTATATTCCATGCAGTACCATACGCCACAATTTCTCTTAGATTTCTTGCTCTTTTTTTATATCACCTGCATATAATAATAATAATAGTAGTAGTGTACTATTGGATAAAAACCACTACACTCTATGGCTAAACACAAGTACCACAAGTACCACAAGTACCACGAGTACCACAAGTACCACAAGTACCACGAGTACCACAAGTACCACAAGCAAGTGTGATCAAGAAAAAGCCCTTCTTTTTTTGGTTGCCCATTGACAAAAACAAAGCCTTCTGCAGAGCTTTGGAATTCTTTTGTGCTCGCCTCAAGAAAGCCTTGTGGAAACATAAAAAAATGTGTAAATGCATAAAGCACAGAAATCATAAACACTTTAACACCTCAATGACCAAAAGTAATCGTGTTGTGAACATACTATTGGATGTACACATTTGCTTCACTCTTGTTTGTTAACCAGTTGAGATTTCCTCATTAATTTCTCCTTACACAACAGTAAAGAATGGTATATTTCAGCGACTCTTCTCAAACCCGCTAAAGGACGCTTATCCATCATTCGACAAGGATTACCGGTTAACATTGTACAGTTGAGGACATTCGCATCCGTTGATTGGCTACAACACTAACCCGAAAACAAGGCTCAGAAATATATGTAACACACCACTTTCAAAGCCACAGAAAAAATAGTAAATTTAACTTTTCAATCACCGGAGGTGAAATTTCCCGCACTTTTCGGCATTTGAACGGAGAGCCTTTTATTTATCAATTCTTTATGCCACTACTTCAATATTGTGATACCTATGTTCCGCACTACAAACGCCGCTAATCTCAAGTTCCGTTTTTCTGTACACTTTTTTACCCATATAGATTTATTTGTTGTAAAGTCTGATTGAAAAACACTTGACTTTGTTTAAACAACTTCAGTTCGACATCCTCTTCATTATCTTCACCATTGGCAGCAGCACTCGTTCCGCTTGTAGCTCCTCCTGCAACCTCTTCAGTATTTACCAAATCCTGATCACGCATGTTATCCATATTTGTCCTCACAAGGTTAATCAAGCCACTAATAAACTTGTTATTAATCAATTCATTACCATAAGTGTGAAATGTTAATGCTTGATTTAGAATTTCAATAAACAATTGAAGACTAATGTATGGATCTATTATTGAATCAGCAAGTCGAAGTGATTTTTGAATGCATTCCAAAACTCGTTTTGGTTCACGATACAACTTTGGTGTTGCCGTAGCTCCACTGTCAGTGTTTTCCTGTTTACTCTCTTCTCTCTCTTTGCTCTTTTCCTTGCCAGCTTCACTCTCTTCTGTATCCTTCACTCCAGTCTCATCTATTACAGTTGGTGATTCTTCATTCAGTGACAACAAATTCTCACTCCACCAGAACAAATGAGCACAGGAGTAAATAGCACGACACGCATCTTGTTTCTTTAACAATTTACTTCCATACAATGTCAATTTAACAATCAAATCCTCATAATCACTTCTAGGTAGATACCTAGTTCTAATCAATGTATTAGCAATTGATAAAATCGATTGCAATGCAACTGAAAACCCACCACTGAAACCGCCAATGGCAGATGGGTCATTTCTTGACTTGTACGGTTGTGATAATACAATCAAATGTTCTTCATATATGACAAAGCATTGGTTAAACACCTCCAATGTAATCGAATTCAATTTTAATTGATCTGAAACCATTGCCACATCGAGGTATTTCCTCAATATCAATTCGGATGAATATTCACCATGAATTTGATACATCTCTTCAATAATCACTGAGAGGTTTTTGAAATTGGACACAAGATAACGATTCGCTTCATCACTGCCATCATCATCATCATCATCATCATCATCAGTAGTTGTGGATGCTTCCTTTTTCTGCAACTTACGTTGCCTTTGGCTTTGTAAGTGAATATACCCAACTAGTTTCAACTTAAACAATATCCGATCAATCAATGCAGGGTAAGTGAACATCAAACTTTGAAAATTCTTATTCAAGTATTTCTTTCGCAAATAGAACAAATTGGCAATAACCAGTTTAGGATCATTAGGGTTCTCAATCAACAGTAACAATTTATTCAATTTCTCTTGTATTTCAAGAAACTCCAACGTCACTAGCTTCTCACCACTGTTGATTTTAACAGTCTTGGTGATTCCCAAATCTTGAGCAGTATCGAGATTAGTCGGTGTTAGTTTGATCAAAACTAACATATACTTGAAAATACCATCAATTTCATCAATATTGGTGTAGTATCTCTGTTCCCCGGTTGCTTCTCCGTCATGCTGCTGCTGTTGTTGTTGTTGTTGTTGCTCCAGTATTGACAAGATTTGGTCAATAATGATTATGGCAATTTGTTTTTGTAAATTTGCATTCAATTTGCTGAAAAACGCAAAATAATTACTCAATGTCAACAATGTCTTAATGGAAGTGAAGTGATTGATTGATTCGCCAAGTAGTTGCACCAACAACTGTTGTTGTTGTTCATTTCCATCATCAATTAAGTTCTGAGCCGCATATTTATAAATGACGTCAAGATTCTCAAAACTTGATGGATCAAAAGTCAATGATAATTTGATAAACGATTCAAGTAATTTGGCATGTTCTTGTAAAGATAAATCAGATTCCGATTCATTCAAATTGAGGTAAAATTGCCAAAACGTGTTAAACAACGAATTCACATCAACTGTCAGGTCACCCACTACAGCACCGCCACCACCGTCTGCTTCCGCTCTAGGACCCTCACCTCTAACCACATCGGTTGTTGAGTCATTGGCAAACTTATTATATGTGATGAATTTCTCAATCAATGTATTCACCAACTCACTCTTGTTCAATAATGGATGCAAATTAACAAACACTTGATTCAACAATTTCTCCAATGTTGCGAAATGAAATTCATCAGGAAAAATTTGAATCAATACATCAACAAGATAAGTTTGTGCCAAATGATCACGACACTGAATAATTTGTTCAGTGATTGTAGGAAAAACTGTATCTTGATAAAACTGAATGGCTGAATAGTCGTCATCTCCAGCAGCTTGAGAATCATAATCATCAATTATTTGACTTAATCGGACCAAATTCGACCCTACAAGAATTTTCAATTCTTTACGTTCATTGTATCGGATTTCCCTCTCTGATGAATGACCTTGATGTTGTAATCGTACCCATAATTTATTCATTTCAATAAAATTGGTGATCAAGAAATCAACCGTTTCTTTGAAATCAGTCCTTGTATTAAAAGGTAGTGAATTCTTCGTACGTTGAGATAAGTAATAACGCAAGAATAATCCTCGGATTGGATGTTGAACTCCATGACACATTTCAATCATATCCTTCATCAAATCCTTGGTTGGCGCTCCTGGCAATGTCATATAGGTTGTACCGACAACTATCATCATGTACAATCGTGGTACAATGTTGCCCGCATACTGAACAATCTCATATAAATCAGCAAGGAAAGCATTCGTTTTAGATGAAGACACCGTATCATCGGTAACCTCATCGTTATTCACCTCATTGTCGACGTTTTGGGTGTTGCCGTCCTCACTCTTTTTCTTCTTACCTTGTGGTTTATTATTACTAACCAAGTATCCACTAAGCACTTCCAAGGAGTCAAATACCATCATGTATATCTCATAATACTGTTTCGGAGTCAATTGACTTACACGTAACTCATTCAAGAAATTTGAGCAATTCTTCAATGCTGGAAGTAGTTTATATTCATCAAGGTGGGACTTCATTAGCTTCAGTTGATGCTTGATGTTGTTGCTGCATCTATTAAGGATCGATTCTTGTTCTGATTTGCTGATTACCATGGCTGATGTAAAACTAGTGGGGAGAGAAGAAGGGAAGGTTGAATTCTGTGTCGTTTTAGTCTTTGACGTGTTGATTTCGGCTGTCACTTTTTTCTTTTGGGTGTTGGTTATTAAGTGTGCGACAGTACACAATGATCACCAAATGATCACAATTATTCTGACCGGAGAAAAGAAGCAAACATCTTAGTCAAAGACTGGGCCATAGAGGCGAGTGATCTTCTTTTTGATATTATGAATAGAGGTTGACCACATATAGTTGAGGCCGTTCAAAGATGTAAAAAGAGTAAGCACCGACTGATAGCGCGTATTTTTAGAACCGATCTAACTGTTCACAGATTACAGCGTACACAAGAATGTTGAGAGAAGTAGGACGTTAAAGTAGAGATTATGAAGTGAAGCATTGTTATTATTAAATTGTTCTCTGTGATTAAAAAAGAAAGAAGAAAATTACAGTTGTATACGAGTGATGCAAGTAATCAATACTTTCATCAGACTTTAAGAAATACAATTCGGCCTTGAATCATACCTAAAATGCTAAAGCTACAACGAAAAATCAACAAAGACGTTTGCGCTTAATCAAGTAAGGCAGCTACCGACATTTTTCTAGTTTCTGATCCAGGTGATTTGGTGGTCTCATGGGCATTTGCATGTTGATCATTGGAAAGCTTTGGGGTTGCATCATTATCATCAATACTCCTTCTTTTTCCATCACTCATTTGCACATCATCATCATCGTTGTCGTTGCTACTTCCGTCACCACTTCTGTCACCAACACTTCGCCTTTCTCGCTTGTGCTCTTCTTCTTGTAATGCATTGATGTTACCAGTAACTAAAACACTACCACTTCGATTCTTGGAGTAGTAATCATGCGATTTATGAACAGGCGATGATGTAGTTGTTGTCAATTGGTGATTCATTAGTGAGGTAGTTGATGAAATGGAAAACCTCGTTGATGGAGTAAGCAAGGGGGAGTTGAATGAAGAATTTTGTGACAAGTTTCGTCTATGTGTGTTGCCATTGTTGTTGCTATTGTAATAGTCAGCACCGAATTTACTACCAATCGATGAGTGAGGGGCCATGTCAGACACAATTGAACTTGAGCGTCTTGATGATAGACTGTTTGTAGTCGAGTTGGGAGACGATGTGATGCCTCGCATTGATGAAATATTGTCACCATTGTTGTGTTGATGATGATGGTTTTGGCCATGAGGATAATTATTGTTATTGAGCAATTCAAAATGCGTTACTGAATTATTTCTTGAGCCAAGTGACCCCGACATCAATGGAGAACCATGATACGATGATGGCGACACGTTGCCACTTTGGGCATGCACCGGTGCATGTTTTGGTGAGTTGTTATAGAAACCATGAGCCAAGTTCGAATGTGATCCATTGACATGTGCTTGCATCAACATAGCATGAGCACTAGAGTGACGACGATTGGTGAAATTGGAAGGATCATCAATTAATCGTCTCTTGTTGCTGTGAGATATTGGTGGTAAGGTAGTCGGTGGGAACGCTGACTTGGCTCCACTACCAGTAGCAGCAACAGCAGTTGATCCGGTATCAAAACTAGCTGATCTGGTTTCATTGTTTCTTAATAATGCTGGAAGTAAAGGTGACTTACCAGCAGCAAACGAATTGATGCTAGGCAATGTCTTGTGAGCGTCTCTTTGTTGTTTGTTATCACCACCAAACATGGATGTGTTGAACGAAATTTGTGGTAAGTGTGTAATACGAGCTGTACTATTTGGTGTTGCACCAGCAAATGTAGTTGAATTAGCTGATGGTATGGATGCATTATTTAAGCTGGATAAACTTGAGGATATTCCCATTGGAAGGGCTTTGCTGTGAGTCTGTTCTTGCGGTTGCGGTTGAGGGGGGAGTGGTAGATTGGAAGCAGTTTTTGGTTTTGGATCACCTTCAATATGTGCCGGTAAATGCAGATATTGCTGCTGCTGCTGCTGCTGTTGTTGTTGTTGTTGTTGCAGCTGTTGCGGCTTCTGCTGTTGTCCGATGTACTCGTCTGCTTTATTCAATCCGTTGCCACTATAGTTACTATTGCTGTTGTTGTTGTTGTTGTTGCTGGTAGACGTTGCCAAACTGGCTCTTCTCCTCCTATTAGCACCACCATTCCACCAATTTTTGATAGCATTATCTGACCTTCCATTCAAATGACGAGATATTTCAGCCCATTTTTTCCCGTATTGAGCCACCAACTTTTCAATCAATTCACCTTCCTCAACAGTGATAGGTGCTCTATTAAGACTTGGCTTTAAATTTTGATGATACCTTTCACGACATTGTTTTGGTGTACGTGTTTCCAAAGTGTTGGCTATTCTAACCCAATTTGTGGCTCCATACATCGATATAAGTTCGAGTAATCTTTTGTCTTCCATTGGTGACCATGGGCCTCGTCTATTTGTGGTATTGTTGTTGTTGGCGCCTGCATTGACCGAGGATGGTGGTAAATTAGATGAGTTGTTTGCATGCGGGAGGGTGGTATATTGATAGGTGGCTCCATGCGAAGTAGGAGCATAAAATGAATGATGCTGTTGCTGCTGCACCTGTGCTTGCTGGTAGTTATAAGGGTAAGGTTGTGCATTAGAATGTGTAATAGATGACATAGGTTGTTCTAAATGTGACGCTTCCACTTGGTGTTGGTACACAGGAGTGGTGTGGTGGGAAATTGAAGGTAAGAAACTAGCACCTGTTGTTGTTGTTGCAGTAGTTGTGGTCGTGTTTCCACCACCATACTCTTTTAGCAGCTGTTGTGGGAGGTGTTGAGGTGAATGCTGTTGTTGCACTGATTCTTGATGATGGTGTTGTTGATATTGACCAGGTGGTGGTAAGTAATGATATTCAGTCGGTTTGTCGTAAATCATTGGTTGTAATTTTGTTTCAAAAGTTATATTGTACGAAGTATGGAATATGTAAATTTTAAAGTATTAAGTAGGTAAAAGTGAAAAGAAGTAGTAGTAGTAGTATTGCGGTGCTGTGTAAATGTGTGGTACATGTAGTTAGAGAGGCCTGCTCCTTTGATATCTAGTACAATGTATGTGTTTTTTGGTTAGTATTTCTGAACTCAATTAGCAGTAGTACTTTGTTGAATGTACTCTGTATATATATATTTATAGACCTTTTTGAAACAAAGTTTTAAGAAAATAATTTTTTATTCTTTTTATTTTTATTTTTATTTTTATTTTTATTTTTTATTTTTTATTTCATTTTTATTTTTATTTTTTTTAATTAATTATTTATATTGTGGTGGTGATGGTTTTTGTGATTGTTGTTAGTTGTTGTTACTAGTTGGTGATCGTCGGCTGTTTTGTTGCCTTATTTGTGTGAGTTTAATCTATTTTTTAAATCCGTGTGAATTTAGATTTAATATCTAATTAGTTACAAAAACAATAAACACTAACCAACGTAGCTAAAAAAATATAATAAGCCATCTTACTTTTTGTACTTTTGATATTCAACTGTACATATGTACACCACCACCACTTTCTGGAGTTAAATAAATGAGTGACAAGAGGGGTAAGCTACAAACAGCACATATATCTTATATTCATTACACTCTCAGTCTCTTACAACCGCCATGGCGAAGATACCAGATAATATGTTTGTAGCGCTTCACTGTGTGAGGGTGGTCACATTGTTTTTCGTATTATATAAGTGAATCTATTGTATTGTAGCGGTGTTGTAGCATTGCCATTTGTACAACTACAAAGTCAAGTGAATGCGTTAGTTGAGTATAGACACTACCACTCTAGATTGATCCCCCTCGAGAAACATACTTTGCGGCAGATCCACTGCTAAGTCTTCTTGCAGTGCCAACTATATAAGATAAATCGAAACAAAGCTAGCTAATGCACTCAGGAACGAGAAATGTAAAGATAGTTGAAGAAAAACCCCTTTATTGTTGTCTTCCCCTTGGCGAAACGGTCAAGTGCGGAT
>OGTC01000211.1_pt1 | contig 30531 bp, 20 predicted proteins | sample 1574531 | NCBI WGS metagenome assembly OGTC01 (sample SAMN03295859, study PRJEB24534) | human gut metagenome | isolation source: fecal sample 2 from infant 9 | host: Homo sapiens | place: USA: Pittsburgh, PA | collected 2014-07 | reverse complement strand
ACAGTAATTTCTATAATGATTGTGATGTCCCGTATTGGAAGATAGCACATTCACAAGTTATTTTTTGAAGAGGAGGTGGTGTTCAATTACTGCAATCTTGTGTGGGAATTTGTTTATGCACAAAAACAAAGTGCACACACATTCTTTCTTCCCCCATAAAAGTGGTGCACTATACAAGCCACTCTCACCAAAAAAATTGCACCTAATCGAAACCTGATCGAAACATCTTTTTTGCAGCTATACGTTTCACTTCCAAGCACAGGTTATGCTGCAGTTTAAGCTACAGACATCTCGGGTTTCTTTCCTTCTTGTGGCTGTTATCAGTGAGGTTTAGAGTTTATATAGCGTAGACACATGCGTTAACACCGAAAAACGAGAATCAAGCTCGAGCTGACGTGTGGGAGCTTTCCAAACCAGGTGGGTGCAGAATCTGGTAGTTCTTGCTACCATATCATGCGTTTTTGGAGTCTCAACAAAGTTGGTGCCGCAGATATGTCGATTCTTGTTTGGAAATCATTTTTGTAAAACTACACATTACCGCAGAATCAGCTGAAATCAGAGAATTTATTAGCATAAGAGAGTGCGATGGAAACGCTTTTCTTGTATCAATCTGTGCTGACAAACAAGGCTTCATTTAAATAGTGTATGCTCCACTTTCTACCCAAGAACTTACCATGTCTACTGTTTTAGAGGTTGACATCTCGCATTGTCCTGCAATTTTCGTGCGATGTTTCAAAGCCAAATTATATTATACACTCACGCTAAGAGATAAGAGGCCGTATCTTCGCTTTATGAATGGTTTTGTTAAGTTATAGTGTCTACTATTATTGTCTAGCCACCATAGTTTCGAGTGAAGCTATTATTGTGTTGCACTGGGCTCATTGTTGCTGCTGCGATACTCTAAAATGCACTTCTATGTCCCGCAGAAAGAAGTCCAATAAATGTGTAGAAACGATTCCGTAATTCGCAAATGAAGATGTGTCATTACAACCGGGCCCTCTTCACGAATTCGTAACTCAAACCAGGACACGTATTGAGGATGAGTATGTGGTCGCTAAAAGGTTTGTAATTCTTTCTCGCTAAATACCATCGAGACACCACAATGAACACAACACTTTTCGGTCAAAAATCATCTTGGCCCTGATAATATAAAGTCAAGAAGTTCATCATCCTCTCTCAAAAGATTTCACAGTATATTTAAGCATCTTCAAGGAATTCATTCACCTTCGTTGGCTCCTTCGAAGAATGTTTCTCCGCACTTTCCAAACACCACCAACTTTGGCTTTTCCTCTTGTACTTACGTACGGTATGCACGTCTTTGACAAGTTCAGGTGAGGGTCTTGCGATTGCGTTACCACACCCGCATGAAGAAACTTTTCAGCCATTAGTTCAATCGATGGAATGCTTCCTTCACCTCGCACAAGAACGATTTTGGAGTTGGCAATGAGGGTATCTTTAACCTTTTTCAGCACGCTTGGGGGTGCGTAAACATTCAAGTAGTGATCGCGAATATTAATGCTATGGATGATGAGAAGTCCCAAAAATTGACTACCAGTCCCGAGCACGAGGTCAAGATCTTTCGAACGTATCAAGTTGGGATATATGTTGTTATTGCCATCCCTGATCAAGACCTCGCCACAGGGGGAACTTGTGCTATACACTCCCCAAATCGTGCACGATAGCAATGTGGGAATATTGTTGAAATCAAAACTGGCATCCACCGCGTAGTTAAGAATCGACACGCCATATATCCCTTGTCCTGAACCCCCCACCTGGTAGCTAAGTCTTTCCGGAGACTGATTCAAAATGGAATGACTGAACTCAAAATCATTACTAATTCTGTGGTGAAAGTATAAAAGTTTGTTGTTGTTTCTAAATTGACTAGGTGCGGTAGGTGGCAAATGAAAGACACCTGGTAATAAGGTAGCCTTAACATAGCTCATTCCTTGCAACACTGCTTGATTTTCCTCAAACTCGAGCGACAAATTGCTCGTTAAGAGAATCAAGTCCGAAGGATTGACAATGATTGTGACCTTCTGTAATAATGTCTTACCAAATCCCTTAATCCAGCCAGGGGTATTTACAATTAGTCTGTAGCCCTTTTGCTTATACCTGGAGCAATATATTTTGTAAAGCTTTCTGGTTACTTCAAGATACCTCAGTGGTGCATCCAATGGACTGTCGAAACCATAATATTCTTCACTCTTGTCAAACACATGCCCCGATGTTGTACAAGCTCCATCAGGTAATTGTATACTCAACGACATACAATACGGCGATGAGTTGTCAGACTGTCCCGGATCTAGGTCCATAATCACCACGGATTGTTTTTTTTGGAAACGCAAATAGTCCAGCAAAGATTTACAGAAGGTGGATTTGCCAGCATTTTTGTTCCCCATAACAATCAAGTTATACGGTGATATTGCAGCACTAGATCCAAAATAATTAACCCATGATTCATCCACAAACATGCCGATATTATTATCACTTTGAATGACAACCTGAAAAGTAAAATGCTTGAGCATTTCATTTTGATCATCACTACTTGCAATTAATCGAAACGGCAAAAGCTTTCTGGTACTGTTACTGAATCCCGTATGGTAGTTGATCAACTTGATTTTAGAAACAACGCTCATTTCCAGATTTTCCGTGGACGCATTGGCAATAACCGGCAAAGAGTGAAAATCAGTTGAGAAGAATGTGTATGTACAATCGGTATCAGAGTTCAATTCGTAACAGTTGTTGACGCGTATGTTTCCCTGTAATATTCGGAGCTTGAACATCCCTTTGATCATGATAAAATCTCCACGTTCGAGTGTCACTATAACACAATCATCTTCAATTTGTAAACACAGTTCGCTTGGTAAAAAGTTTGACTGAGTAATTCTCTGCCTTGGCAAACTTGGGGATGGGCATTTACTATCATTGACACTCGCTACGAGATTGGTAATGTCTGGTGTGGCGAACTTATATTCATCATCACTGCACTCATCATCTGAATTCCTCACATATTGCAAAGCAATTTCATCAACATTGACGGGTGTAGACGTAGAGCTATCACCATCAACGGAGTTGGCTTTCAAAGCCGCATATGCACTCATCCGCAAAATTGACTTGTTCTACCTTAAACATTTGCAATGTGTGTGGCAGAGAAATCAAAATTTTTCTGTTTTCATTTATTTTTTTTTTTTTCACGCAGTCTAGTTTCCTGAAATGTTTATCTTGTGTATGTAGACAGTATCACATACGAATACAATTACTACTGAATCTCTTGAGAAAGGGAGAGTCTAAAAGCGTCTCTATCGCTAGGAATACAATGAGAAGAGTATCAATATTCAATGACGCACAACAGCTAAGCGAACCTTTGCTGCGTCGGAGAATTCTGTGAGAAATTGCTAGCATTACATGTTGTTTCGCAACACCATTACTCATTATATGTCACTACACACTTTTTATTCTTCCAACAAGAATAACTTGAGACCCCCCCTTACTCTTCATCACTGTCATCATCTTTGTAGCCGTGCTTTCTAATCTCCCCAAGTCTTCTTCTGGCTGATTGAAGCTTATTTTCAAGTTTCAAAATTTCCACTTGTTGTTCCATCTCAAGTGTTTTACCCTCATATGGAGTCAATTTACTCAAATCAATGTCATCCGTTTGCAGGTCACCCTCATTCAACAAACCTTGTACTTTTGACACCAAGGCCTTACATGCGCGTGTTACATCACCAGAGGCTGACTCTAAAGTATCTTGAGACTTCGACATGAAATTAGCCTTCACTCTGGATGCGGCAACCAATTGGGCCGTGGACGCAGCAACCTCATTTGACGCCACTATCAACTCTTCGTGAGAATTCTTTTTTTGCAAAACACCATCCGAAATTTGGATCAAAATATTTGTTGCGCCGGCCACTGCTTTCGCCGCACTAATTAGCCCTTCCGTCCATCTGCTGTTTTTCCTGTAAAACTCCGCGTTCGATTGCGAGCCCTTACCTTTGTTGACAATTTCACGTTGCGACTCCACTGCAGCTTGAATCAACCTTCCTACAGCATCAATAATCGCTTTTGCACATGATATCAAAGTTTCGTGTATCTCAATGTTACCACCATATATGTTTGGGTTCTTCAACAAATCAGTTAAATACTTTGAGGCTGAGTTGACTGCATCAACAGTTTGTTGCATCTCTTTGTTCACAATACTCTCAAGATCACCTTTGAACTCAATTCCACTCGACAACCTCAAGGAATCAGCCAAACTTCCCAAGTCTTTCAAGGATGTCTGTAACTGAAGGTTGCCATCTATGATCAGGTCTATTCTGTCCTCCTCGTCCTCTAAACCTTCGAGTTTCTCTGACTTCAACCCTTGATAGTATTCTTCGGCGTCATTAAGAACTCTCATCATTTGGGTCAAAATCTTCTCTTCTTCTTTTCCCGATGAAGCCTGTGAGAAGCTCTTTGACGTTTGCATTAAATCATTCAAATATGTAACCAAAGAGGAGCTGTATAATATAATGTCTGAAAACGTCTCCTCATCTTGGTTGTTCTTCTCAGCTATGTATCCATTAAACGTTGAAGCAAAGTCAGTAGCTGTGTCAGAGCAAAGTTCAACAACTGACAACAAGTACTCGGGAGACGAATTGTTATTTGAACCTAATGTATTCAAGGTCAACTCGTGCTTGATGTCTAGAATGCGTCTAATGCTGTTATCCAAAAAGATGTCAATCAAGCTTTTAAATTTTGAAATATGGGCCATGATAATGTGATCAATTTCTGCATTCAAAATATCATCTTGATCCTCTTTAATACGCCCAATCTCTTTATAAGCTTCTTCGAGAGACTGATTGGCTATTGCCAACTCAGTCTCCTTGTCTTGCAATTGTACTTGTAAACCATCCATAGTTCCAGGTTCACCATTCTTGGAATAGCGCTCCAACTGAGCTTTCAAATCATTCAATTCAGCCTCGTGCTTTGACATGATGGCACTAAGATTCATGTTTTGTAACTTGCCCGATTCCTTCGCAGAAACGTTAAGATCCCTAATTTCAGTTTCCAATTTTTCAATTTCTTGATCCTTTGATGCTTTCACTCTATCCAATTCAAGTCTTGCACGATCGCGCTCTCTAATCAAATCAGCCAACTCGACATTTTTGGCCTTCAAATCTTTTTCGAGCTTTTCCTTCTTGGCAATGGACTCTTGAGCACTACTAATCTTTTGTTGAATTTTTTTGAATTTCGCCAACAAGTTCAAATGTTCTTGTCGCAATTGGGAATATAGCTTAGCAAGTGACTCATATTTCTTGGTCCAATTTGCAATCTGCTCCTCCAAGTTTTGAATTTGTTCAGTTTTAGAAGTAAGCTGTTGGGTAGCAGTATTGTTGAAAGCGGTCATTTCATTCTCCAAAGATTTAACTCTTGTGTCATATTGTTGCAATAACTGCTGATCGTTATCGTACTGATTCTTAAACATGAGCAAGTCGTGCTCCAACTCCGACACTCGTCCTTGTTGTTGCTGAGTTTGTTGCATCTGAAGAGCTTGTTGTTCTTCCATGAATCGACGTTCTTGCTCTCGTTGTTGCTGTTCAAATAAGCGTTGTTGCTCTTGCTGTTCTTGAAGCTGTTGTTGACGTTGCAACTCAAGTTGTCTTTGGATCCTCTCTTGCTCCTGTTGTTGCTCAAAAAGATAACCGGTTTGTTGCGAAGAGATTTGATCAGTGGAAAGTGAGGGTGGGATGCTAGGGGGTTCGACGCTGATTGATCTTGCCCTTGACATGCTGCGGTCGTCGCTTTCAGGTGCAGCATTCGCAGGTATGGACCTTCCATCTTCATCCACTTGCAAGTCGGGAGAGCTGTTTGGAAGACGTGGAATGGTTATCAAACTCGTCAAGAACTTGATAGATTGGCAGTCAGTGTAAAAATCTCGTAACATGAAATGCTGCGACTCAAATCTATCGAACAAGACAGTCAACGCCTCGTCAGCACCCAATTGTTGATACATTGCCCTGAGCATCGAAATACAAAACTTGTATATTCCATAAGATTCAGTGATCAAAGGGACCAATGCGCTAACCTTGCATAAATTACCGTGAGAGCGATGAATAGTCGCAAATATAAGCTTTTGCAAATCATTGATCAGATCCTGGAGATCCATCAACTGAAGGATGGATTCATATCCTTCATTAGGGTCACTAACAGCTCTCAATGAAAGATATTCCTCGTACTCAAAAGTTCCATTGAAACCGGGATTATTGCGATGGAAATCCAACTTTTGCAAAATATACCGATCATATTGATTGATCAATCTTCCGTATGCCAGCCCATGAGTTGGAAACACCGTTGCTAACGATGCGACAAAGTCTCTGTTGCGGTAGGCATCTTTCAAGGTGTTTGGATGACCCTCCTGTAAAACTTTATGGATCATGATAAGAGCTTTGAACAACAGAATCTCGTTACTTTGTAAAGGTTGGATCTTGACAGCATTCCAAAAAGCTCGTGAATTTTTATGATCCCATGTGTAGACAATACATGCCCTTACATGCTTTCTCTTTGGTGGAACTTCATCACTATTGCAAGCTTTCTTTACACTAGTCTGCAAATCTACTTCGGCACGACTCATATTTAACCTCGGTGTGTTGCGTGGTTTATTTAATTGGTCTTCCTTGTGGAATGTTGATAGATATGTCGATCAATTGCAATTGGCGAAGAGGAAGTTAACTGGTGAAAAGTCACCCAAAGTCGACAATTTTTTTTACTGTTTTGTTTTCGGACTGAGTTTTTTGGTGATTCCGTTTTGCGACATTTTTTTTTTTATTCCTTTTTTTTTCTCTTAGTTGCTCGGCTCTAAAAGGGGTGAAAAATAGATCAAGAAGTCACAACTGTCTTCTGCTTCGCCTTCTATACAATGAGGGTGGCCAACCAGAAAAATAAATGGCGCTGTTTTGAGGGCTTCATTGTCCTTTGTTTGTTATGAGGGAATTGTCCACCATGAGAGTATTCCATAGTTTCATGCCTGTATCTCCCATAAAAAGCGTTATCTGCGATTTTCTACCCCTTTTTTACTTTGTCATTGAGTAGGTCGGGCCAATGGGAGCAGTCCTTTTGGCATGCTGCATTAGAGAGCTAGTCGTGAGGTGAGATACTTTGACCAGATACTATTTTTGACTATCACTATAATCTTGACCTTCTTCGTGGGTCGAAGCACGATTAGCCAGGGCTTTTGCTTTGCATAAGCTCGAGCTTGTTATCCATAATGCAATGCTTCCGATTGTAAAGTAGATACATATATTGAAACTAGTTCGTTTGCACTGGGTCGGAGGTGCATGCTTTACATATTACTTTCGTAGCACACATTCTTGAAACAATTATTTATACAATTTATACAACTCATGACAAAAGCATCACTTTCTATACCTTGTTTTTCCCAAATCAAACGGTAAATACTTGTACTTGGTCATGTGCTGTATCTGCTTTCGCATGGTTAAAGCAAATAAAATTATGAAATACATCAATAAAATTGGCCAAAAGACTGGAATATCAAAGATGGAAAAGAAAGTCAAGAATATGCTCAAGGCAGTGGCTCTTGTTGCATTATACCAGAACTTGAACTCTGGTAATCTCCTTATGAATGGCCTGAACTCATCATCCTTGGACCCTGACTCTTGCACTTCCTGATCCATTCCTTCCTCAATGGATTCATTCTTCATTTCCTGCTCCAAAGACGGATCAAACTTTGGCGTCAAAAAGGCCAAAAACAAATTCAACAAGTATATTCCCAAGGCGTAGCAGATTATGTACCATCCTTGAACAATGAAAATCCTGGTCATGAATAAAGTGAGCAAAATTCCAAACCCCAACCATCTATAACCAGTGTGAGGAACAGATTCATCAACAAACTTTTGATACGTAACCAAAATCTTTCTGTAATTCTGGTACACAGGGTTATCAGTAGGCACTTCGAAAGGTAAATCTAATGGCATCGTAGATGGAGTCACTGAAATAAAATCAATCTTGTTTTTTTTCACACTTAATCTGGTTGTTGTTATTTTTTATTTTTTTTCATTTTCTTTGTTCGTTCAGTTGTCGTGTGTGGATGGTTAAAACAACCGCGTAGGAAGGTATTTTGTATTGCACAATTCAGGTGGACATACTTGTTACCCATTCCAAGAAATAAGATGCAATGGCATCGTAAACTAACGATGTACTTCTTGTCTTGGAGTGATTGGTGATCTCGATCCGACTAGTCCAAAAGCTCTTTCAGAGATTCAGCTCGTTAGTGTCCTTTTTGCAATCTAACCGCAAGTCAAGTTATTGTCATCATCAAAACAACTATCTCTCAGCAGCTCAGAGAGTACAAGACTGTTAATCTTTTTAAAAGCCCCATCTCTGTTTTGTTTTGTCACGTGTTCACGGAATGACTCTTTTCTTCTCTCCTCGATAAGTGCACTTTGAACATTCGGTTCCTCTCTTTTCAACTTGAGACCCATTACGGTTAGAGACACAGGGAAACCCGATTAAAGGCACTTTCATTAGGTACTGGCGAGAGATCTCTACCCGAAAAAGTAATTTTTGCTCCAAAGTGAGGGTTTAGACGATATACAAGTTTTTATGGTTTTTTTTGCACCAATAAGGTCTGAAAACTTAATACATAGCTAGAAACTCATTCTTGAAAGTTCGTAACTTGCAACTTGGCAAATAATCGAACTATATCACATGAGTCCCTTACTAACTGGGTTTCTCTACCTACCTCTCCTTCACTTTGAACGTTGTTTCATCTATCCATCTATCAATAAAAAGGAAAAAAAACTACACCCAATTGTTACTTCTTTTTCGCAGCTATATGTTTTACTTCAGAGCACAGCTTATGCTACAGACATCTAGGGTCCTTTCCCTTTTTGTGGCTGTTATCAACGTAACTCATAATTGGAATGAGCGTCTCCAGCGCCGGCTCAGGCTATTCTAAGCAAAGTTATAACGCATTACAGAAAAAGTCTCATAAAATTGGCATTTTGCCAGGAAAAGCGAAAACCGACAACGGTTCAACGCTAGTGCAGCAGAGATACAGCTTCTGCACCCCCTAAATCCCCAAAAAAAATGAAAATTTTTTGGTGCCCCAAGACGGTGAAGTATGGTCAAAAACTCCTAGGGGTACGGAGTTAATCTGTAGTTTGTACAGTGTAGGGGCACAGGAAGTGCACATCAGAACCATTCTGAAGATGCGGCTCTTTTTGCGAAGAGGTAGTCATTCTACAGATGCGTCGAAACAAAAGATGTAACAATTTCAAACTAGATGGGTTTAGAGATCATGGACCTGTATTGAGCAAGTGTGTACAGTTTCACTTCATTCGATACACATCAATAATATATAGTAACATGTGATGCTTTATCTCGGATACAAAGCACATATATAAATTAACTTAAAGATAACCACGACGTGATGACAGCAGTGGTGGCACTGAACGAAATTCTGTTTACCCCAACAACCCCAACATAGCTAATAATTACACATTTATGCTTTCGCTTCTCCGTAAAACGATCACGAGTGATCATGTCCACCAGTCGTCGCTGTAATGCGGTGCCAAACAATAAACATGGTATCATAAGCAACGCATCGCAACTGTTCATCAATTCTCTCACTTGGTGTGAGCCCGAGTGCTATCAACGCAACATTTATTGCCATCAAAACTCGCACCAAAACATCAAAAGCCAATGCTCCTTATTTAAAGGAAAGATCGTGAGCAGTATGTTGGAGGTTTTAAACCTCGTATGTATAGTACCTTTTAAATGAAAGTAGTGGAGATGAGCAATAATGAAGCTTTAACCGAAATACGTTTTAATCAGTTCTCGGTAACTCACTTGATGACTCTTTTTCATACAATTTGAAAGCTTCCCTTACGTGACTGGGTTGAAGGGGTGCATTAATGTCACCTTGATACTGCAATCGAGGACGCTTCGTTTCTCTTTCAGGTTGGCCATTTTCAATGTCCGATCGTTTCTGCTTCTTCTTTAGCTCGATATCGGACAAAAGCTTCCCTTTATTATCCCTTTCTTGCACTTCAAAAGATTTACTTATAATCTCTGAAATGAACAGTTTTGCTACACCAGCCATCACGGTCGCTATAACCTGAGAAACAGAATGACCCACGACTCCATTACAAATTCTTTTTACTCCCGGTTTATTGATTGTCAGTCTTCTATATGCTTCAAATCTCTCCATTTGGTCGTTCGTAAAGTTTGTAATGAGCAATCGTTTCTGATCTTCCTCCGATAAATTCGTATCAATGGCATTATTCTTAAGATCTTTATATCGACTTGTCAACTCTTGATCGTCGAGTAATAGTAGGTCTTCCAGACTTATCGACAGTAGCTCCTCCCTCTCAGAGAATGTGTCCCCTGCATCTACCAGGTCGATTTGCTCAGGTGTATTCTTGTCCTTTTCTTTTTCCTTTTCCAAGTCACTGAAAAAGACTCTCCAGATCAATTCCTCGTCCTCTTCGTCCAAACTGATATCCGAAGAGGAGTCTTCAATAAATGCCGCAGCCGCATTCATACCATGCTTTTCATAGGCTCGATCAGACATTTGAAAGTTCAATAATGTTCAGTGAACGTTCTTTAGTTCGTGTATTCTTTTTTTCTTTGAAAGTAATTTTCTATGAGCACAACAACGAATCCTGCTCTGATAGAGCCCTTGTCATAGTAATGCAGAGCAAAAAATAGCTAACTTGTTTATAGAAGAGAAAAGAAATCGATTTGAATCTACTTCGCTTGTTGTGGCAAACCTCATTATCCAATCGGACAAGACAAAGCTATTGGCCATTCTATTGTCAGCTTTTTTAAAAAGGTGTCTCCTTCAATGAGCAACAAATCACACCAGTTAGAGATAAGCAGCGATAATGTTTGCTCTAGCATGTTTATTATACTTGACACTTCTATGATGCAACACCGGAAGATTCCACATTGAGCCCACAATCTTCGTTTATGCACCTCAAGACAATGGAGACGTGATAGGCTTGACCCTTCTCTCTCTCTGTGCGTTGATTAGGTTGATATGACACAAATGGAGCTTGAATATATATCCTGAATTATTCTCTCCACGTGACCTAGGATTACTTTGAATTGAAGTTCTTCGGGGCCTGTTGTTGTGAATAAGACACCGAGTTCAAAGTGGTCAAAAATGTGCTCTCGTATTAAGCTCTGTGAAGAAAAGTTTACATGAAACGAAAAAGCCAGCACTCCCGAGAGGACAATGTGTAATGAGCACAACAACCCGAAAAGGCATTGCCCAACAAAACACTCCAACATCAAAAATGGTCAAGAAAGATTAGACAAGTTTGCTATCATGACCCTCATTATTTGTTTCAAATTATGCGTTTCAATCTCGGTATTGGAATAACTCGATTGTGGTAAAGCCTGTAGCGAGCCAAGACAGTGTAATGCATTCGAGAGCAATGTTGGGTCATGTAAAAACAATGATTTTTCGTGATTGTCGAGCACTCCGCAGCTTGCAATGGTCGTTACAGACAGTGAAGCTATCGAGCGTCTCTTGCTGTCTTCAACTATGGGAACGATAAATACTGTACAGAAAGAATTTTGCAAGACTTCATCGATATAAGTTGAGGGCAAGATTGGCTCTCCGTACCATCTAGGGGTGGTAGTGAACACCACTTGAAATATTTGCAAAATTTGAAAGCGAATGTTTTTGTTGTAATAAAACCATGATTGGGATAAGATTTGCCACATATCTAGGTAATCAAAACCGCGTTGTTTGTTGCTATTTTCGGACGGTCTCACAGATTGAAGCACATCACGCCTTAACCAACCTAAACATGACAAAAAAATTGTGGTTAGATCCAGGATGATTTCCCTCAAGTCGCTTTCATCAAAAGGTGTAGTACACATACTGTCATGTGTATCTGCACCAAGCACTTGACCCTTTGAGCTAGACTTGTTTGACCTCAGCTTATATTTCACATACTTTGGGGTCAGCTCAACATTGTTGGCAGGTCTATTTGAGTCCAGTGAAAGTTGATTTCTGATTATATGCCCTATTTCATCTAGGGAGTGCCCCAAAAATGGATACTCATTCGAAGATGCCACTTTCTTCTGTCTGGATGGTATGAACAATGGCTTGAGTAGCGAGCATATTTGCTGACGTGATTTATTTAGTTTTGCCTCTTCATTAGCTGGCATGCCCAACACCGCAGTTTCACTTTTATCAACAATACCTAGCCCAATTTCATGTTGATGGTGCTTATTCAATTTGTTTTGAATGTACAGATCGGCAGGGGTCAACATCTTCCTATGAATATCAAGAAGCGAAGAATGCTCTGCAAATGTTTCACCATCTTCATTTGAGAAATTAGCATTTGTAAATTTATAAACTCGAGCGAGCATTATATCATTCACAACAGAATTGGAATTGTTTGAGGATAAGCAAATCGAGGCCTTTAAGGAGCTAGTGTGTATTTTGTCCTCACCGTTGCGATCTCCAAATTTGGACAAGCCGTTTGCAGAGTGAGATTTGTGGAATAAATTATGGAAACCAGACAGGGGTGACGATATTATTTGCTTCTTCCCCCTCGATTCTTCGCTCGATTGCCTCTTGGAGATTCCTTCATCAGTGGAGCTTGAGTCTATCACAGAATCGAAATGCAGCTTGCTCGTTGGACTCAATATCTTTTTCGCGGCTCTCAACTTGGTAATTTTGGGTTCTTTCAAGGGTTCGTTGTCGTCGAATTCAACTTTCGAATCCGGAGCATCCAAAATGCATACTTCTGAATTTCTGGCAGCAACGTTGGATTGTGATCTGTTTCGAGTGAAAAGCTTGACTAATGGATTGGATTTGGCTGTTGCATTACTAAATGTCGATGCTTGTGACACATTGGTTCCAACCTTTTTCAAGGTACCGAATTCGACGTTTGAAATCTGGGACGAGTTTTGGTCGCCACCAGTGCTTTTGTTTACCTGTGTATCAGCATCGTTCTTTCTTGAATGAGGGAGGATATCAAGGTTCTTCATGAAGCTGAAACAGGTGCATTGCCTAGATCACTTTATATCTGTGAGGCAGCAAAAAGTAAGAGATCAAAAAAAGGGGCCATGTATTGCGTAGATTTTGTCAAAAGTACACGATCTTCAAAATGCAGACATCAGAGCACACCAATCTGCCACACGCTGATTCACAGCGGAGAGCCGGAAGCTAAACATGCCTTAGCCAAAAGTCGTCTACAATAGCTTTGATTTACGTCATAGGTCTCTGGTGCACCGTTGCGATTGTAAACTCATCATTCTTTGTTCTTCCTAGTAAACACTAAATGTTGATGCTATTAAGTTTTGTTGTGTGCATTTTGAGTGAGAATAAACAGTCTAACCTAAGTAAATTTTGTTCATTATAGTTCGGTTAAGCAGTAATCTTTATAAATGATAAGCAAGTGTTTGTGTCAAAGACTTTTCGTCTTTATTTCGAGCAATTTTGTTGCAAAAAAAAAATGCTGCAACTTGTTTTTGAAGGTTCTACAAAAATTGATTGGTACGAAGATTACAATTGAAATTCTACTAAAGCTATTGCGAAAGTCGTTACTCCAAGCAAGAAAACTACTCCCCGAGTGATCTTTTTAGTCGCACGCATAATGGTGTTGATCTGGTTGAATTTTAAAGAGCTGGCAAGTAAATCTGTTCCATTCTGGTTTCGTGGTGATTATGCCTTGCAACATTTAACTTAATGTGGGCCGCAGCGAAGAGCATTTGTTCGAGCTCAATCAGTGTAGACCTTCTCGATGTTGAAGTCATAGAACTACTTTTGGTTTGTCAGTGTTCATTTGTGTCACTTTGTAGAATCTCTGTGTTTGTTTTTTTTTTTTTTTTTTCTTTTTGTTTTCGTTTTGGACAAATTTGGAAATTTTTACGGTACTCGATCATAATACTAAGGCAAAAATGATGGTATTAATCTCAACTGAGGCAATGATGCAAATAAGTTCACCTTTTTCAAAAAGAATACACTCCATCAGCATCTCCAGCTTTTAAAGTGTAAAGTCTTGCTTGATAGTGACATGATGAATCCATTTGACGATGGTGATGAGCCAAAACAATCTTCAATAAGACAACCATATGCTGCATACACGCGAAGCTCAAGTCCTGCAAAGAGGTATCAGCCGTTGGACTATGATAGTGAAGAAGACACCACAGAGGACTTTGTTGGATTCCCAGCTTCAGAAATCAAGCAAAACCGAGAGTCAATTAAGCAATCGCCAAACATTTTCTCGAGAAGCACAGGTAGAGCCAACCAACAAGGCAGACATGCAAAGTCCCCGTTTGTTGGGAACGCACCAAACTTGGAGTTTGATCCACACATGGATTCCGAGACTACACCTAGGGCGCACTATACTTCACGCGAATCTCCAAAGAGACAAAGGAATACAGAGGTATTGATTGATGATGCTGATGATGATGATATAAAGAATAGCGGGTCACCATTCAGATCTTCATTTAAAGGGAGCACAATTAGCAGTCAGCGATACTTAGATCCTCCTGAACCAATTTTCACTCCTGGTACGCTCTATGACGCTGGGAACTATGCGGATGGTCACTATGCGGATGATCAAAGTACATACTATGAAGATGACAAAAAGTTTGACACAGATGGGACAAAAGAAGAGACTAGGGACGATGCAAAATCCTTGTATTCTGAGTCCACTGCATACACTGGATACTCACATTTATCCGATCCTAACGATGAAGCACAATATTTTACCGAATCAATTGATGGCAACTTGATGCAAAACATTGACGCAGTATATAATCCAAATAGGGAAAAGACCATCACACGCAGGAAAGTGAGACTCGTTGGGGGTAAAAAAGGAAACTTGGTATTGGAGAATCCCGTACCTGGAGAGTTGCGCAAAGTATTGACGAGAACTGAATCACCATTTGGAGAATTCACTAATATGACCTATACCGCATGTACTTCGGATCCCGATACATTTGTTGAAGAAGGCTTCACATTAAGAGCAGCGAAATACGGTAGAGAAACAGAGATTCTAGTGTGCATTACTATGTATAATGAAGACGAATTTGCATTCGCAAGAACAATGCATGGGGTGATGAAAAACGTGGCACATTTATGTTCCAGACGCAAATCCAAGGTTTGGGGTAAAGATAGCTGGAAAAAGATTCAAGTGGTTATTGTTGCCGATGGTAGGAACAAAGTCAATGAATCGGTTTTACAATTGCTCACGGCAACCGGGTGCTATCAGGATAATTTGACAAGGCCATACGTAAACAATAAACAGGTGAAAGCTCATTTATTTGAATACACAACTCAAATATCCATTGATGAACAATTGAAGTTTAAGGGTGACGAAAAGAACTTGACTCCAGTTCAGGTTCTATTTTGTTTAAAAGAGCAAAATCAAAAAAAGATTAACTCACACCGGTGGTTATTCAACGCTTTTTGTCCTATATTGGACCCAAATGTTATTATTCTTCTTGACGTGGGGACCAAACCCGATAACCATGCTGTCTACAATTTATGGAAGGCATTTGACAAAGATTCAAATGTTGCTGGTGCGGCTGGGGAAATTAAAGCCATGAAAGGAAAAGGTTGGAGGAATTTGATAAACCCATTGGTTGCTTCTCAAAACTTTGAGTATAAGCTATCAAATATTCTTGATAAGCCGTTGGAGTCATTGTTTGGCTACATATCGGTCCTTCCAGGTGCTTTATCAGCGTATCGTTACATTGCCCTTAAAAATCATGAGGATGGAACCGGTCCACTTGCATCCTATTTCAAAGGCGAGGATTTACTCAAGTCTCATGAAAAGGACAAGGAAAACACCAAAACCAATTTCTTTGAAGCTAATATGTACTTGGCAGAGGACAGAATTTTGTGCTGGGAACTTGTGTCAAAAAGGGGTGATAATTGGGTTTTGAAATTTGTGAAACTGGCCACAGGTGAAACTGATGTCCCCGAGACCATTTCGGAGTTTCTTGCACAAAGAAGACGGTGGATCAATGGTGCATTCTTTGCCGCGTTGTACTCCTTGTATCACGGGAGAAAAATTTGGTACACAGACCACTCATTTTCAAGAAAATTTTGGCTTCATGTTGAATTCATATATCAAACAGTAAGCTTGGTGTTCTCATTCTTTTCGTTGAGTAATTTTTATTTGACTTATTATTTCCTTACCGGGTCACTTGTATCTTACAAGCATTTGGGGCACAATGGGGGTTTTTGGATTTTTACCTTGTTTAATTATCTATGCATTTGTGTGTTGACATCGTTGTTTATTGCTTCCATTGGTAACCGACCTCATGCTTCTAAAAATATATTCAAAGCACTTATAATATTGCTAACGGTGTGTTCATTGTACGCATTGATTGTGGGGCTAGTTTTCGTTGTCAATACGATAGACCAATTTGGTCTGGGGAACACCTCGTCGTATGTTTTGGTAAGTATTGTGGTTTCGCTATTGTCCACTTATGGGTTGTACACATTGATGTCGATATTGTACCTCGATCCATGGCATATGTTGACTTGTTCGATACAGTATTTTTTATTAATCCCCGCATACACCTGCACGTTGCAAATTTTTGCATTTTGTAATACCCACGATGTGTCCTGGGGTACCAAGGGAGACAATAACCCGCAAGAAGATAAAACGAATCAGTATATTATTGAGCAAAATGCACAAGGTGAGTATGAAGCTGTTGTTATGGATGTGAACATTGATGAAGTTTATCTTGAAACATTGTACAATATAAGGGCGAATAGATCAAGTAAAAAGCTAAACAAGAAGAAAACCATCAAGCATGTGTTGGATGGGGATGACTACGCTAAAGATGTACGAACAAAAGTTGTGCTTTTTTGGATGTTGGCAAATTTGATCTTTATAATGACTATGGTGCAAGTGTATGAGCCTGGGGACACAGCTCGAAACATTTACCTTGCATTTATCTTATGGACTGTGGCTGCATTATCGCTCTTTAGAGCGGTTGGCTCTTGTGGGTACTTGCTTCAATTATGTTGTCAATATGTTGCTAAGTGGCAAATATTGAGCGTCGCTCATTTCAAAGGATATAGAAACCCCTGAATGTGATTCCTCTACCCTTATTTAAAATAGTTCGTAAGATCTTCTTTTCTAGTGTTGCTCTAGACGGTGTTATATAACTTTCAGCGGTAGATGCAACATAAAGTAGAGACTCTTGTTATATTGCTGATGGGTGAATCGAAAGATTGATTCTTATAAGCAATATAAGGATAGGCCCAATTGGATCCCCAGGAATTATACTGCAAAGGGGTGGTGTTGTGTTACCAAATAAAACATAGTATTAACATTACTAAACTTTATCCAAGAACTACACTCGCGGCATGGTTGAGGTTGTAAGTAAATAGAAAACCAAAAAGGGTAGAATATAATCAAACAATCAACAACCCTTTGAATTAATATGCGGAGTTTTATAATGAAAGTGTAACCTCAAAAAAACAACTGGTCATGATTTCAACTCCCTCTTCTACTCTTCCAACTCTCTTTAATCTACCTCTCTACGAATATAGAGGGGATTACTTCATGAGCAGATGCACCATCGAGCTATAACCGTGAATCCCTTTAATTTATACTGCATACAGTGGAAATGTAGCTTCTCTCTCTTCTCTCACGTTAAGCCTCTTTTTGAATGCTTGAATTTGATTGGTTACTTCCATCCAAACAATAGAATTGGTGCCGTTCACTTTGCACAAAAGAAAGAAAAAAAGGAAATTGTTTCATTAAATTTCGTTGGAAAGAGTTAGGCGCACGAGTTAGTTGTGGAAGGTGAGGGATTTAGCTAACTATTATTATTGGAAATCTATGGCGGGAACGACTACGCTGAGTTCTCCCCTTACTGAAAGGGTGGGTAAGTTGTGAATTTTATCAGTCAAACACCCTCTCCAAAGGAGGAGAGTGTATTTTGATTATGAATTTAGAGATTAATCAGATAAAAAATTGCTACCAAATAACTAAAAAAAAAGAAGAAAAGAACAATAAAATTAACCATAAATACACTACTACTTGCTACATACAAAGTTAAAAAATACAAAGCTTCAAAAGCTAATAAAAAATTTAAAGCCTCCTTTGATAGTTTCTAGTATAAAATGAGATGAAAAAGAGGTCGTTGATTTGATCATGTCCTTTTTCCTTTTCCTTCTTCTTCTTCTTCTTCTTCTTCTTCACCGAAACTTTAACCCCCCACCCCCCACTCACACATAATCACTTTTGCTGCTAAAGTGTAAATTTTTTTTTTGCAGATCTAATACGATTTTTTATATTTGCAACCCATCACGTGTCACAACATATTTTAATTTTATATTAAACAATCATGGTGAATGTTTTCAACGTTCAAATTTTTTTTATTGTTTTCAGAGAGTGCTTGGAAGCAGTTGTTGTTGTTTCTGTCTTGTTAGCATTTTTGAAACAAGGTATCGGTAAAGCTACAGATGATCCGAAGGTGTACAAGAAATTGCGGAACCAAGTTTGGTATGGTGCCGCGTTGGGTGTCATTATTTGTCTTATAATCGGTGCCATTTTTATCGCCTTGTTTTACACATTGGGTAATGATATCTGGTCGTCATCTGAGGACTTATGGGAAGGTATCTTTTGTATAATTGCCACTGTTTTGATTTCATTGATGGGTATTGCTATGTTGCGTATTAACAAGATGAAGGAGAAATGGAGAGTCAAGTTGGCACAGGCATTGACTAAAGTCCCGGACAAGAAGAAGGATAGATTCAAGATTGGATATTTGACTAAAAAGTACTGTATGTTCATCTTGCCATGCATTACTTGTCTTAGAGAAGGTTTGGAAGCTATTGTCTTCGTTGGTGGTGTTGGTTTGAACTCACCAGCCACTGCTTTTCCCATACCTGTCATTTGTGGATTGATTGCCGGTATTGCTGTTGGTACAATTTTGTACTATTCTGGATCAACTGTTTCATTGCAAGTGTTTTTGATCATCTCAACCGGTATATTGTACTTGATTGCAGGCGGTTTGTTTTCCAGAGGCATTTGGTACTTTGAGTCTCACGTTTTCAACAATCAGACTGGTGGTGATGCTTCTGAAAATGGGTCCGGCCCTGGGACTTATGATATTGCCAAGTCAGTTTGGCATGTCAACTGTTGTAACCCAGAAATTGACAATGGTTGGGACGTGTTCAATGCGCTTTTGGGTTGGCAAAACTCCGCCACTTATGGGTCGGTCATTTCTTACAATATGTACTGGCTTGCAGTTATTGTCACTTTGATGTTGATGCTTTACGAAGAGAAGTACGGACACTTGCCACTCTTGAAGGGAGTTACATTGCGGTCATTGAACCCAATGTACCATATAAAGAACAAGAAGCAACACGAATTGAATGAGCAACAAAAACAACAACTTTTTGCTCAATTAAAGAGCACAAGATTTGGTGTTGATGATGAAGCTGATGAAGAGGGAAATGCTGTTGCAAGTACAGGGGACTCTGATGACGTTGATGAAATCAAAAATGAAACAATTAGTGTAAGTGGAGAAAAGGGAGAACACAAAGTTAGTCAAGCTATTTAGTTACACACACACACACACACACACAAAGGTCTACCAATTAGTATTCCAAACTGGGTGGCTCAACTTTCTAACGTGACATCTTTCTTTTTTCTTGACTTTACTAGCTATTGAATTGGGTTTGGTTTCATTTGTTGATTTTGTTTGTTTTTTCTTTTGTTTTTTTTAAGTGTGTTTCAATATTTGCAGGACGGGGGATCGGGGGGTTCGGTCGTCCAAACTTTTATTTTTTTTTTATATAGTGAGGGTACTTTACTTTTAATAAACTTTTCGGGATTGATAAAAAATGCAAGTAGAGTTTCTCATTAGCCTCAGTGCAAGATGAAAAACTGGATCTCGTGAGCTTCGGTTCAACACCAAGCTCCTCTCATGGAAAATTTGTAGGGTTGTACCAGAATGTCGCATTTTTGGACTTTCCTCACGACACAGATACGCTGAGCCAAGCTATTGGACTTGCCACAAATTAATACATGACCAGTAGACTACAAGTTCTCACTAAAGACTCTGAGCTTAAAGAGAAGCGAATGCGCTCATTGTTTCATCTCGCATGAGGTATACATTTATCACAAAAGCTGTGTGAGCTTTGGTGGTGGAAAAAGAATATAATTGTTTAACTATACGACAGTTTGACAAGTCAACAACTCTATTCATGCTGTACTATTGTAAAACTAACGTACCACATAGGATTTATTCTATGTAGTACATAAAGTTCATTAATGGTATTCACGTATCTAGATTGAGCAATCCGCATAAGTAAGCTTCTTTGGTCTTCAACTGAGAATATTCCCCATTCATGACCCAGATTGGAGTCTGGCTATTTCACTTCTTAGTTCGCTATATCGCTTTTGTGCTTCCCTATCCTCCATTAGTCGCCTTTCCCTCTCAGCTTTCCACTTCTGTCTCATGTCGTCCAATCTCAATCGTGATGTTGCTGACTCCATCTCTGTTATGGCAGATTCCTGTACCTGTTTGTAGAGTTTTTCCAATTCATTCTTCAAAAGTGAATTCTGTTCCTTGAGCTTCGTCATTTGTTTTTCCAATTTCTCAGTGGATTGTTCACAATTTTCAGCAAGCAATAATCTCACATAATTGTTGATCAATATGTCAGTTGCTCTTACAAAGTATTCAAATACCGATTTATGATTTTCTCTCATGATTCGAATACTACTTTCATCAATATCACCAACTAAAGCCTTTTTGATTCGTTCATATTTCTTGACTGGATTGAGTAACGATTCATCCTCGGCTACTTTGTTGAGTGATTGTATCAATTTTTGAAATTCACTCAAGTCAAATTTCAACAAGTCTTTGAACTGAAATTCCATAACCGATAACTTTTTCATGACTCGTTCTTTCTCATCAGTGGTTGTATAAGTAACAAAATCAGTCATTTTCTTCAACTTTATCTGTAATTGTTCATTCTCCTTGTGAAGTTGCGAATTTATGTACGTCTTCTGCGCTAACTCTGACTCGTGTAGTTGTTGCTTCTTCAACGCTAGATCAAGCTCACCTCGAAGTTCTGCCACTTTATTATTTTGCTCACTGAGATACGTGGTTTCCAGATTGGAGCTATTTTGCTTTTCTTTCTCCATCACATCAAGGCGAGATTGTCGAGCAGCAGATTCCCTGAAATCGTTGAGCTCATTGAGTAGAGAGTCGTAAGCTTTTTGAAGATCTTGATGCTCTATGACCAAACTTTCATACTGTGAAGAAGGTATCACCCTGTCCTTACCATCAATCGCAGCGTAATTATAGTCTTGGTTCTTCAGGTCATGCTCGAACTTTTCAATCACAGCCTTCAAATGTGTCACCTGTTCAGCGTTTTCTTTTCCTTCTAACTCCATCTTTTCTTTCAATAACATGTTTGACTCGACAGTCGTTTCAAGCTCCGTACGCAATTTTTGAGCCTCTTGAGTCTTTTCATTTAAATCCGTTTCAAGTTGAGCATTTAGTTGCAAAAGCTTGTCCTTTTCACATTCCAATTTTTCAATCTGTTTTGCTAAATCAATGTTCCCATCCAGCTGGCAAGTTGATAAAGGTGGAGTTGATGGTGGACTTTGTGTATTTGAAGTGTGGATTCCTCCATTGACTGACAGCTGTATCAATCCACTTGCAATCTGAATAAGGCCCTCTACTTGTACAGAAAGCGGCATAGCTGCCAGCTGGTGAAGTACACTCCTCCAAACTTCTGTCTTTTCGTCATTTTGTAAATGCGCTGCAAACTCACTGATCAACTCCCGACACTTTTCAATGATATTGTTCAAGTCTGCTATTTTGACATCTTGATCTTTACTACATCGTTCAAACTCTTCGAGGTTTGCGCGCAAACCATCCATAATTTCTAGTGACTCGTTCCTATCAACTTGAAGCTGATGAATTTGTTTTTCGAGCAGCAGTTGGTTTGAATAGACGTCCACGTCGGCCATGATCGGACCAATCTCATTCGGATCAATTCTTTTCTCCTTAATCAAATCTTGCAAAAATTCCTTCATCACTTTAAGTTTTAGTCTGTAATGTACCAATTGTTTGTTAAGATCTTCAGTTTCTGAATGGGTGTTTGTTTCTGTATCTGTAGATTGGGGGACAGTGGTGCTTGTGTATTTTAAATTTGGTTTGTTATCAAAGATGCTGGATGATCCTTGCAGTGCAATGAGGCTGCTTGGAGGTCGAAATTGTCTCCACGGTGACACATTTTGGTTCTGGAGTTTTATCGGGGTTTGATTTGGATAATCAAGTGAATTGTCAACAAACGATTCGTTCCTGATCGGTGAGTGCTTCCCCAGTTCATTACCAAAATCCTGGTGTCTCTTTGTAGTCTGCCTGGGCGAGCTGAACACATCAACTGTTTTTCTGCTAGTATTTTTATCTTCTCTGCTGACACCGGAATGACTTGGTCCCTCTTGTTGTGGCGATTGCGGGTTTGTAATGAAGGGGCTTGACATATCATGCGATCGTGGTGAGTGGGTTGAAGATCGCGTACTTGACACCAGTCGTAGTTCAAGTTCGGGATCGTTTTCTTCAACATACAAATCAACCGATTCTTTATTGCTCAAGTTTGATGACTCTAGAACCAGAGCATCTGGAAGCATGTTGTTTTTAGAAATGGGGTCTCTAAAAAGTAACTGGTACTCGCGTTAAAGGTTGCAGGTTTCAGATTTGAATCGTACTTTGTTTACATTTTTTTTGGTTATATGCAGGTGTCTGAGTAGAACAGAGTCAGTCGGTGGGGAGAATTCATCTCCAAACTGCAACTCCGTAGTGCTCACTAATAACTAGAGGCTATGTGTTACCATCACTGCAACCACTAAGCTTACAAACTACTAGCATTTGCACTATATCACACGATTTTGAATTTCTATTGTAGGCTGACTTCTAACCCACGAAGGCACTCTCATCATGTCTCCATTTCCTCGTCCTTATTCTCGTCACCACCTTCTTCCTCTTCTTCCTCATCGTCATCTTCCTCCTCTTCGGCTTGCTTTCTTACCTCTACCAACACATCTTCTGGTATGAACTGATGTTTCCCACCAGTGTGCTCTTTACTCACCCATGATATCTCCAATTCATAATCCTTATCCTTATTGTCTTCGTGAGCTAAATGGATAATCTTTGCTGCAATCTTGACAGCTTCCTTACATGTCAATTCTTCAAAGTTTAATTTTTCCAATTCAGACTTGGCAATTTGACGACCTTTACCAGTGGCTGCTCCGCTATATCCCCAACAAGTACCACTTGGTTCAATCATGTACAAATGGGGGCCGTCGTCATCAACACCACCTACTATCGAAACGACACCAAAAGGTCTAACCGAGTTGTAGCAAGTGTAATTTTGTACGTATATTCCCATTCTATCCATTAGGTTTGGAACTGGCATGGGGATCTTGTATATCGACTTAAATGATTGGGCTTCATCTCGTGATCTATTGACAAAATGACGGCCATCTGGTAGTAAGCCTGAATAAACAACTCCAATATGACGATCCACCGTTTGAATTCTTTTATTCTTTCCTGGCACCAACAACTTTGAGTTGATGATTTTTTCAACAGCCAATACTACGCCATCCTTGCATTTGATACCGATTGAAGTTCCTCCATTCTCCACCGCTTTCATTGCGTATTCTACTTGAAAATTTCTTCCATCTATGGTGAGGGGTCGATTGTTAGTAAGATGTTACTCGGACATATATAAGTATGAATTTAGCTCAACATACCTGGGGAGAAAACACTGTTTGACAAATCATATCCAGTACCAATTGATGTCTAATGCATAAGAGTTAGTAAATTTCAAATCTCAATTTTGCAACAAGTGGGCATCACGGGACATACCATTGCGTGTTACTATCAATCGTGAAGGGTGATAAAGCCAACTGAGTATGAATTCTGTTCTTTATATGGTGATCAAGTTTGTCTGCTATTTTTTCGCCACTAAAACTTTCATAGTGCTTGAGAAAAAAAAAAATGATACGCAAGTACACGACGTGGGTTTACAAACACACCTCAATCCAACTTTGATTCAAATGGACTGTATTGTATCAACCAAACTATAGTTTATCCAAATCCTGTGTGTTTTGTTTTTCACCAAGTGTAGATGATGCTTGAGTTTCGATGGCCGTTATTGGGCGTGATAATACCTGTGGCAATTATTGCATGCACCGCCTATGGTTCACACTATTTCATTCTTCGTCATCATTTGTCAACCACCCAACAAATTATATACGAATGTTTGGCATCGATGATTTGGGCATCATATGCTTTAGCGATATATACCAGTCCAGGAGAGCCTCCTAAGAACTATAATCCCAAAAAGGGTGAATGGAAACGATATTGTACTAAATGTCGAATTTACAAGCCACCTAGAACTCATCATTGTTCAAAGTGTAACAAATGTGTGATGGCGATGGACCACCATTGTCCCTGGACTCTCAATTGTGTTGGAGCAAACAATTTGCCTCATTTTATGAGGTTTTTATTTTGGGTAATTGTGGGGACTTTATATTTATTTGTTCAATTCTGTGAACGTATTATTGGGTACTATAATGACCTGGATAAACCAATTTATCTTATAAAGCGATCAGAATTGATTGCTGTTGTTGTTTTCACACCTATAGATTTGTTTATTTTGTTGAGCATTTCGTTGTTATTCATAAGATGCTTGATCAATATTTGTAAAGGTATGACTCAGATTGAGATTTGGGAGTGGGATAGAATTGATAGTCAATTTCATAGCAAAAGACTATGGAAGTCAATTAGGTTGAATTATAAGCAGTTGCATGGGAAGAAATTACCAAAATTGAATACATGGACTAACAAAACTCCAATTGATGATGAAGAATACCCTTTGGATGATATCATGAACCAAGAAGAAAATGATGAGTTGAATAGCCTCGTGGGGCCAGAGTCTACCGATACAGAATCACACTATCGTGACGACGAAGATTTGGAAGGAGAGTGTGACCCGGGAGCGGATGAAGAAGAGTGCGACGAGGGAGTGGATGAAGATAACGACACAGTTCCTCAAAATTTTACCATTGATGATTTGATATTTCCGTACGATTACGGACTTTGGGGCAACCTCAAGCACTTTTTAGGCTCTCCGTTTATGTGGCTAGTCCCATGGTCTAAGCCAAATAATAGCGGCCTTGACATTGAACCTTCATTAGATTATAAGGAGGATGACCAATTGGGATTACCTTGGCCACCAGATGGAGGGAATCAAAACATTACGATTCCAACACCGAATGATGATGAGTTAAGAAGTATTAACAACTATTCTCAAATAAAGAAACAATTGGATCCTAGATACAACGCCAAAAGAAGTAATTGGCAAAATGACATGGGAGAAAGCCTAAATGATTTTGGTGTATATATTGATGACTCCGATGATGATAAATTATAGATGTGAAAAAGTGGTACAATAGAAGGAAAGGGAATGAGATACGTAGATACGAAAGAGTATAGAGAAGTAGTTTGCCATTTGCAAAAGGGATTACTCTGGAATGAACCATGTATTGTTTTTTGTAGATGCAAAAGTTTGGTACCAAAATAGATGCAAAATTGTTGCAGCTTATTATTATATGTGTGTCTGTTGTCCTTTGGTTGACTGTCTTTCCAAACGCCTACTTAAATACACTTACCACTTATCACAATTGTGTTTTGCATTAATTAACGATGATACACCCCAAACTATGTCGATTGTCGCAAATTTGTTTTGGAGTCGTCTACTTCGCTGTTCTTTATAAAATTGAATACTCCTATAGTTGTACATGTATGTGTATGTGCTTATGTGTTTATTGAAAACAATGTCAAATTACACGTGATTTGTTGTAATAGTTGCTTAATTGCTTAACTGTACGCTAAACTATAACACAAAAACAGAACCACAGTTTTTATTACACATTACACACATACATACAGTACAACACACAGGGACACTCCCATGCACACTTATTGTCTTCTACTATTGAGTATATATAAAACACTAAAGACCCGCTTTTCATACTTTTCCAGTTTTTTTTCTACTATTCATCTTCTTTTACCTAACAGTTGATATCAATTGCAATATACTATAATGTCGGAATCAAAAACACTTAGATTGGGATCAACTGCTCCTGATTTTCAAGCTGAAACTTCCAATGGTCCAATTTCATTCCACGACTACATTGGTGATTCATGGGCTGTATTGTTTAGTCATCCAGATGATTTCACTCCTGTTTGTACTACTGAATTGGGTGCTTTTGCCAAATTGGAACCGGAGTTTGCTAAAAGAAATGTCAAATTGATTGGTTTATCAGCAAACAACTCTGATTCCCACAAGGCTTGGATTAAAGACATTGACGAAGTTACTGGCTCAAAATTAAATTTCCCTATCATTGCTGATCCAGAAAGAAAAATCGCTCACTTGTACGATATGATTGATTATCAAGATGCCACTAATGTGGATGACAAGGGTGTTCAATTTACCATTAGATCAGTCTTTGTTATTGACCCAAAAAAGAAGATTAGATTGACTTTGGCTTACCCAGCCAGTACTGGTAGAAACACTGCTGAAGTTTTGAGAGTTGTTGACTCTTTACAAACTGGTGACAAATATAGAGTTACTACTCCAATCAATTGGGTTCCAGGTGATGATGTAATTGTTCACCCATCAGTCTCAAACGAAGAAGCAAAGACTCTTTTCCCAAAGTTTAGGATTATCAAACCATACTTGAGATTGACTCCATTGGACACTAAAGAATCTAAATAGATGAAAAATCAGAGGAGTGAAGGTCAGTAAAACAACTTGTATACTAAAGATATATACAAGTTTTTGGATAACTACATTCTACTACTTTTAAACTCTTCCACACTCGACTCTATTTTATTATTGTTCATTGATGTTCGCCAACAATTGAGCCAAACATCTCTTTGTTGCTACATCATCTTGCAATATCGTTGTGAATGTCCCATCACGCAATGGTTCAGGTAAGATATTAGCCAATGCCTTTCTGGCTTCAACATTATCCGAAAGTCGCATATAACACCTCACCACATGCTTTAATAATCTTCCTGAGCTATTTGATGATGATGATGATGATGATGATGTTTGCCCTTGTCCTGTAACTGGTTTCCCATTGGCATTAGCAGTGGTTATTACCGCCAATTGTTCAATCATTTTCGACAATACAGAAGCAACAGTGTGGAACCTTTCAAATGTGGTACATACATAGTTTAACCCTTGGTCATCAAGTAAAATTTTTTGCAATATGAATATGGCAACAGTCTTGGACAATTCAGAAGATATCTCCATTATATTCAAACACAATGGCACAATCTCTGTAGTTAAAAGAAAATTAATAACTTCTGGAGTATCATTCTTGACTAAAGCCCCAATAACTCCCAAACTTGTTAGTCTCAAATATTCAAATGATCGTTGACGTGCATTGGTCGACAAGAATGGATACAAATACAATGGCAAATTCGCCTTCAAAAACAAACTTCTCGTTTGCACATTTGAAGCCACACATTGTAACAAGGCAAGCGCATTGCACACTCTATTCGAAGTTGACGCACTCAAATTGGGGGGGTCCAAAAATGGGTATACACTAAGAATCTCTTCTAACAAGACGGTAATCACACCAAAAGAGTTCCAAAGGACTAAAGCCAAATCATCATATTGTTCTCTTTTTTTGCCCAATTCTAGTAATGCTTTTTCTCGATTGTTTCCTGTCACGAGTTCGTTTATCCATTGGTATATCTGTTCATCATTCAATGCATTTCCCATCAGAGTAGCGTGTTGTGGATTTTCGCCGTGTGGTTGGTTTATTTGATGAGGATGCGCCCTTACTTGTGGGGGAGTTGAATACATGTTTGATAAGGAAAGCGAGTGATGGCGTGCTATTGGATACTAGTTAATGCAGATGTGCTAGTCAGAGGTGGGTGTGGTGCTAAATCAAAGGATACTCTCGGAGTAAGCTTTTTTTTTTTCGAAAAATTCTTTGAGAGAATTCCAACTTGAAGGGCCCAGTCCATTGACCAAAGTATATCATCCCATATGCCGCACGAGATCTACAATAAAAGTCTAGAGGACTTGTCAGCACTTGAAGACCAACACAAACTCAAATCATTTGACAGTGAAGTTGCATGGGAATTGGGTTCTTTGGGTCGTCAATTATGTCAAGAATTATACCCAAACAAGGGAGTAGTTATTGATATAACTTTAACCAGTGGCCAAACTTTATTCCATTCTGCCGTGTCTTCAGGCACTGCACTGGATAACGACAATTGGGTCAAGAGAAAGTACAATACTGTATTTAGATTTGGCAAATCGAGTTTTTACATTGGACAGAAACTTAGACAAAAGGGCAAAACGATTGAAGAGGCCATGTTTGTGTCATCAAAGGATTATGCATCTCATGGTGGTAGTGTTCCCTTGCGTGTTGAATCGAATGAGTTCGTTATTGGTGCTTTAACTATTAGTGGATTAGCACAAGAAGAAGATCATTTGCTTGCCTTGGACATTTTGCAACAATATGGTACCAAGAAGGCATAAGACTAATCGCTATGTGGTAGGGGAGGGGAAAGGAGGAGAAGGATACAAGATTGTATAGATGACTAAATATATTGATGTGTTTATTGGCTCTTTTACTGTAAGGTGTGGTTTGGTATGATTACTTTTTCTAATGTCGCGACATTGATTATTGTTTGAAAAAAATTGGCATGAAAAAATTTTGAAAACTAATCTTCAAAGTCCCCTATTCATCCATTATCGTCACCCTCGCATAATGTTTTCCTTGAAGAGGCTTCTCATAGAGAGACCAGTTTCGGGGATAACCAGCTCCATTAAATCAATAATTCAGATCCGTACTGCCACAAAACGTGTCTCAGGTTCCAAGACCAGCAACAAGGATTCCGCTGGTAGAAGATTAGGACCAAAAGTACATGAAGGACATCCTGTGAAACCAGGTCAAATCATAATGAGACAAAGGGGTACAAAGATACATCCAGGTGAGAATGTTCGCATTGGTGTTGATCACACGATATATGCAGTTGAGCCTGGGTTTGTTCGATTTTATTTTGATCCATTCCACCCATTGAGAAAATATGTAGGAGTGGCATTGAAGAAAGATATCAAGCTTCCTAAAGAGCATTTTGCACCAAGATTGAGAAGATTTGGTTATGTGCCTATTGAAGACCCCGTTGCTGCTAAAAACGAAGAATTGCAAAGATCAAGAAAGGAAATACTTATTTTACCACAATTGCAAAAAGCTCAGAATAAGCAGTACCTGCTTCGAAAGAGAAGGATCAACGAAAACAAAGCCAAATTGGCAGAAACACAGTCGTTGGAGTTAACCGAGCAGGAAACAGAAAAGGCAGCTGAGAGATTATTCAAGGTTTCCCAGTTTGTTGATCTTGGGAAAGATTTGTCACAAGCACAACTCCAAGTCACTTATGATGAGCTTTACAATATTAGACTTCAGTACAGAAGAGGGGAACTCAATGACGGTGAGTTTGATTCTGCCAAAGCCAAATACTTGGAAGTGGCAAAGAAAGTAGATGGCTTAGCCGTTGCTCAATGATTGTAGTTGTAGTTTAGAACCAAAAGTTGTGCTGTGAATAGAGAGTTATTGATGTATTGGTGTGTTCTGTTTTGGAATACGATGAAGCAAATGGAGCAGTTTAGAGAGGAGCTTCAGAATATCACCGAGTTGCACTATGATTATTCGGCAGAAGCGAGGAGCTAGGAAGAGCTGTCTTTGGTATGATTATGTTGCGGTTGTTACAATAACATCTTTTCTACTTGTATATATTCTATTGTACTATTTCAATCAACGAATACGATGAGAGACTAAATCAAGTAGTGTAGTTTTGATTGGATCTAGTTCATGTCATTACATTGTGATGGGAGAAAATGTGAATACTTACAAGGGGATTCACTATAAGTAGTTTGACTCTACGACACAAACTTACTTTGACCCAAATCTACAACAACTACAAATCGCACGAAAATGGATCCAACACGGAAATCAATGACAATGTATACTCCTTCAATGTTGCTCTTTACAATCTGTTGAACTGTCGTGCTTACGAGAGTCAATGCCACCTGACTTGTGGACTCTTTGCACCACTCCTCGCATGCATAGGTTCATTTTTGACTTGCATTATGAACCCACCACAGCCATACATAAATGACCATCAAAGGTGTGGTGGGAATGACTTCATCCAAAATCGGAATGTAAGCATTTGCATAATTTGTTGCGGTCGTAACATTCAAACGGCTGTAATAATTAGGGGCTGTAATAATTATGGTTCTGAGTTTTTCTTCCCGTCCTTGTATTCCACCTGGTGCGCGGACCAAAGGGGGGTTTAGACACCAATAATTCGGTCATGTTACTGAAGAGGGAAGAAGAAAAGATAAAGAAGAGGAAAAGATGAATCGTTCAAAAGTGTTTTTGGGGGAATTTTTTTGGCGGTTTGTATTTGATTTTCAAGAGAATA